>Ga0209006_10000550_pt1 | contig 35098 bp, 37 predicted proteins | sample JacPin_JW_Ref_O2_FD_188567 | JGI IMG/M metagenome (GOLD analysis project Ga0209006, IMG submission 188567) | Forest soil microbial communities from Algoma, Ontario, Canada - Jack Pine, Ontario site 1_JW_Ref_O2 (SPAdes) (version 2) | ecosystem: Environmental > Terrestrial > Soil > Boreal... | reverse complement strand
TGGCGATCGACGCGGTGTCGGCGGGCGAAGCCGATTGCGTGGTGTCAGCCGGCAACACCGGCGCGCTGATGGCGATGGCGAAGTTCGTGCTCAAGATGATTCCGGGCATCGACCGACCGGCGATCGCCTCCTTCATGCCGACGCTGCGGAGCGAGAGCGTGATGCTCGACCTCGGCGCGAATGTCGAATGCGATTCCGAAAACCTGGTGCAGTTCGCGCTGCTGGGCGACGTGTTCGCGCGCACCGTGCTGGGCGTGACCCAGCCGGTGGTGGGACTGCTCAACGTCGGATCCGAGGACATGAAGGGCAACGACGCGGTGCGCGGCGCCGCCCTGCGCCTCAGGGGACCGGGCGCGCCGGTGCGTTTCCACGGCTTCATCGAGGGCGACGACATCGCCGAGGGTACGGTCGACGTGGTCGTGACCGACGGCTTCACCGGCAACGTCGCGCTCAAGACCATCGAGGGAACCGCGGGGCTTTATTCCAACTTCCTGCGCGCCGCCTTCCGCAATTCGCTGATGGCCCGGCTCGGCTACCTGTTCGCCAATCGCGCCCTCGCCAAGCTGCGCAAACGGATGGATCCGCGGCGCTACAACGGCGCGGTGTTCCTCGGCATCCAGGGCATCTGCGTCAAAAGCCACGGCTCGACCGACGCGCTGGGTTTCGCCAACGCCATCGGCGTGGCCTGCGACATGGTGAAGAACGGCTTCCTCGACAAGCTGAACGAGGAGATTCTGCAAATGAGCGCGTTGCCCGACGCGGCGGACAAGACGGTCGCGGGCGGCGTCGGGCCGTGAATTACCGTTCGCAAATCATGGGCTGCGGCTCCTACCTGCCCGAGCGCATCGTCACCAACGCCGAACTGGCGACCAGGCTCGAAACCTCGGACGAGTGGATCGTGCAGCGCACCGGCATCCGCCAGCGGCACATCGCCGCCGAGGGCGAATTCACCTCCCACCTCGCCATCAAGGCGGCGGAAAGGGCCTTGGCGGCGGCGAAGTGCAAACCCGGCGACATCGACCTGGTCGTGCTGGCGACCGCAACGCCCGACAACACCTTTCCCGCCACCGCATCGAAGGTGCAGGCGAGCCTCGGCATCACCAACGGCGCCGCTTTCGACATCCACGCCGTCTGCACCGGATTCATCTATGCGCTGTCCGTGGCCGACAACGCGTTGCGCTGCGGCCAGGCCAAGCGCGCCCTGGTGATCGGCGCCGAGACCTTTTCGCGCATTCTCGATTGGCAGGACCGCAGCACCTGCGTGCTGTTCGGCGACGGCGCCGGCGCTTTGGTGCTGGAGAGCAAGCCGGCCAACGGCGCCGAAGCCGCGGGCCGGGGCTCGAACATGAAGGAACGCGGCATTCTCTCGACCCATCTGCACACCGACGGCAAGGGCTATGAACTGCTCTATGTCGATGGCGGCCCGTCCACCACCGGGACATCCGGCCATTTGCGCATGGAAGGCAAGAAGATCTTCCTCCATGCGGTGCAGCGTCTGGCCGAAGTGGCGCACGAGGCGCTCGACGCCAATGGGCTCGAGCCCAAGGATATCGACTGGCTGGTGCCGCATCAGGCCAATCTGCGCATCATCGAGGGCACCGGCAAGAAGCTGGGCCTGCCGAGCGACAAGGTGGTGGTGACCATCGACCGCCACGCCAATACCTCGGCGGCCTCGGTTCCCCTGGCCCTGGCCGAGGCCACCGACGACGGCAGGATCAAGCCCGGCCAGCTGGTGCTGCTCGAGGCGATGGGCGGGGGATTGACCTGGGGCGCCGGCCTGGTGCGCTGGTAAAGGGCCGTAAACCGCGTCCCAGGCGGGGTTGGACGTGGTAAAAGTTATCCCCATAATTCAAGAACTGCCCACAAGACGCTGTATTTGCAAAATATCCCACTGCGGGCTAGGTTTAAGGAAAGGGCCCAGGACAAAGGGTCTGGGGGACAAAGGGGAGTCCTAACATGGCGGGGCAAACGGTTACGCGCGCTCAATTGAGCGAGGCGGTTTACCAGGAGGTTGGGCTTTCGCGGAACGAATCCGCCGAGCTGGTGGAAACCGTCCTGAACGAGATCGCCGAGGCGCTGGCGCGCGGCGAAATGGTTAAGGTTTCGTCCTTCGGCAGCTTTGCCGTGCGCAAGAAAGGCCGCCGCATCGGCCGCAATCCCAAAACCGGCAAGGAAGTGCCGATCAACCCGCGGCGCGTTCTGGTGTTCCGCGCTTCGCACGTGCTGAAAGACCAGATCAACACCGCGCTGTCGCCGGGCGCGGTCAAACACGGCGGCGCCGCATGACCATGCGCATGCCGGAAATGCTGAGCCCGCCGCCGGTGCCGCCCAGCGCCCGGCGCAATTCCAAATCGGCCGATGCGTTCCGCACCATCAGCGAGGTGGCGCAGGAGCTCGAGGTGCCGCAGCACGTGCTGCGCTTCTGGGAATCCAAGTTTCCGCAGGTCAAGCCGCTGAAACGCGCCGGCGGGCGGCGCTATTACCGCCCCGATGACGTGCTGCTGCTGCGCCGCATCCGCCAATGTCTCTACGAGCAGGGCTACACCATCAAAGGGGTGCAGAAGCTGCTGCGCGAGGGCGCGCTCAAGACCGACGACATCCCGCGCCTGACCCTGCCGACCACCGCCGCCGCCAAAGAGGGCGAGAAGGTCGACGATATGCGCCGCGAGCTGTTCGAGCTCCGGCGCGAGCTTTTGACGCTGCGCGAGGAATTAAAGAAAGTCCGCGGCTAAGCGCGAGTCGCAGATGGATTTCGCGGCGATGGTGCGATTGCCAGGGGGTGGGCCTCGTCACTATAGTCGCCCCAGCCGATTCGGGCCGGGCGGAGCGTAGCGCAGTCTGGTAGCGCACTTGCATGGGGTGCAAGGGGTCGCGAGTTCAAATCTCGCCGCTCCGACCATTTTCTCTCTTAGACTGCATTCTTAAGAAACGACTTTAAGTATTAATCTTATAGATTCATGTCTTAGTCGTTTTCTTCTCATTCAGTTTATGAACGGAAGAACGGATTGTGCGGCCCGATTCGGCGCCGCGGGCGAGGTTGCGGCCCTTGTCGGTCAGGCGGCAGATCTGCCAATCCGGCTTGATCGGGTTGGCGATCCAAGGCTCGGCCCAGCCCGACTCGATGCAGGATTGCACGGTGCGCTGGTCGACCTGGCGGCCTTCGGCGTCGAACATCGGCAGCTTGCCGCCCGGCTCGTCGAGGCCGCGCTTCAGCCAGGCGCGTTGCGACGCGGTCGGGCCGTGATGCTTTTTCGGCTCTTTAACCTGGTCTTCGGACAAGTCGCCACCCCCCTGGCGGACAGCCCGCGAAGCCATCATGTTAGCGGCAATGCGGCTTGCGGGGAAGCGCCGCGACTCGTTACGGCAGGAGGGAAAATGGCGGTGATGTGGGTCTATGTCACCACCGGCGGCCGGGCGGAAGCGGAACGAATCGGCCGCCAGGCGGTCGCTTCCCGGCTCGCCGCCTGCGCCAATATCATCGGCGGGGCGATCGCCATCTATTGGTGGGAAGGCAAGATAGAGCGCGGCCGCGAGGCGGTGCTGATCCTCAAAACCACCAAGGCGCGGCTCAAGCCGCTGATCGCCAAAATCCGGCGGCTTCATTCCTATGATTGCCCGTGTATCGAGGCCATCCGCGTGGCCGCCGGATACAAGCCCTATCTCGACTGGGTGGCGCGCGAAGCCCGGCCGCGCCGCACGGTAAAGGCGCGATGATGACCGCACCCAAGCGCCGCGCCGTCAAGGCGCGCGCAAAGAGTGAGATTACGATCGACCGCATCGACCATTTCGTCCTGACGGTGAAGGACGTCGCGGCGAGCTGCCGGTTCTACGAGCGCGTTCTCGGCCTGCGCCGGGTCGATTTCGACGGCAGGGTCGCGCTCCATCTCGGCAGCCAGAAGATCAACCTGCATCGGGCAGGGCATGAATTCGAGCCCAAGGCCCGGCGGCCCGCGCCGGGATCCGGCGATTTCTGCCTGATCGCCGCAACGCCGCTGGACGCGGTGATCGCCCACCTCAAAGCCTGCGGCGTCGCCATCGAGCATGGCCCGGTGCCGAAGACCGGCGCGCGCGGGCCGATGCGCTCGGTCTATTTCCGCGATCCCGACGGCAATCTGGTCGAAGTGTCGAATTACGACGCCTAGATGGCGTAGTCGGCGGCGGCGGTCTGGTCGCGGCGCTGCCCGGCGCCGAGCGCGTTGAACACCGGCGTCAGCGCCGCCGACACCGCGAAATTCAGGATCACGGTGTAGAAGGCGATATAGCCGGGGAAGGTCCAGCCGCCGAACGCCAGCGGATATGTCGCGGTGAAGTTCATCGCCACGAACAGCCAGCCGCCCGCCGCCGTGCCGGCCGCCCAGCCGCACAGCAAGGCCCAGTGGTTGAACCAGCGGGTATAGAGGCCGATGATCACCGCCGGGAAGGTCTGCACCATCAAGATCCCGCCGAGCAGCTGGAAAAAGATCGCGTATTGCGTCGGGATGAACAGGATGAACAGCAGCGCGCCGAATTTGACGATCAACGACACCCATTTCGCCATCTGCGATTCCTGGCGGGCGGTGCAGCGCGGATTGATGAATTCCTTATAGATGCTGCGGGTGAACAGATTGGCGGCGGCGATCGACATGATCGCCGCCGGCACCAGCGCGCCGATGCCGATGGCGGCGAAGGCGATGCCGACGAACCAGGACGGGAACGCCCACATGTAGAGCGCCGGCACGGCGAAATTGCCCTTGAACTGGGCGAAGCCGGCGGCGAATTGCGGCATGGTGGCGACGCCGGCGGCGAGCGCCATGAACCCGAGCAGCGCCAGCAGACCGAGCACGAAGGAATAGGCCGGCAGCAGCGCCGCGTTGCGGCGCACCGCCACGCCGCTCGACGCGCTCAACACGCCGGTGATCGAATGCGGATAGAGGAACAGCGCCATGCCCGAGCCGACCGCGAGCGTCACATAGACGCCGTAAGCGCCGGTGGAATTGGCGCCGGGCGCCGCCAGCAGCAATTTCTGCGCCGGCACCGCGGCGAAGATCTTGCCGAAGCCGCCGAGCTCGATCGGAATCACGATCACCGCGGCCAGCACCATGGTGTAGACCAGGACGTCCTTGACGATGGCGATCGCGGCCGGGGCCCTCAGGCCGCTGGAATAGGTGAAGGCGGCGAGGATGATGAAGGCGATGAACAGCGGCACGTCCGCGACCGCGCCCGCTCCCTGGATGCCGAGCGCGCCGATCACCACCTGCAAGCCCACCAGCTGCAAGGCGATATAGGGCATGGTGGCGACGATGCCGGTGACGCTCATGGCCAGCGCCAGCCACGGATTGCCGAAGCGGCCGCGCACGAAATCGGCCGCGGTGACGTAGCCGTGCTTGTGCGACACTTTCCACAGCCGCGGAAACACCAGAAACACGAAGGGGTAGACGATGATGGTGTAGGGCACGGCGAAGAAGGCGATGGCGCCGGCGCCGAAGGCGAGGGCGGGCACGGCGATGAAGGTATAGGCGGTATAGAGATCGCCGCCGATCAGGAACCAGGTGACCAGCGTGCCGAAGCGCCTTCCGCCCAGTCCCCATTCGTCCAGCAGATCGAGATCGCCCTTGCGCCAATGCGCGGCGGCAAAACCCAGCCAGGTGATGAATCCGAACAACACCACGAAAATCGTCAGCGCAACCCAATTCACTTCAGCCACGGCATTCCCCTAGACGATATTCACGCGGCTACTCGGTCGCGAAGTAGACGATCGCCGTCAGCGCGGCGCCGAGCACGATCCACATCAGCTGATACCAGTAGAAGAACGGCAAACCGATGAAAGACGGCTCCGCCACGTTGTAGAACGGAACCCACAGCGCCGCGACGAATTGGACCAGCAGCAACAGGTACCACCAACTCCACCCGTTATTTTTCTTTTTCTCCGGCATTCCGTCTCCCCTCCGGTCGAAGGCGCGAATTCTGGCGCTTTGCTCCGTCACCGTCAAGGCGCGGAAGGAAGCTTCAAGCCGCGTCGTCGGGCGGAGTCGGACGCCGGCCCGTTATCCAATCAAGCGCCGGCGCCGTGGAAGCGCGCATATTCGATCTTGGGGCAATGATTCATCACCACCTGGAGCCCGGCCGCCTCGGCCTTTTTCGCGGCCTGGTCGTTGCGCACGCCGAGCTGCATCCACACCACCTTGGCGCCTTTCCTGATGGCGTCGTCGACCACGGGACCGGTTTCCTCGCTGCGCCGGAAGATGTCGACCATGTCGACAGCGCCGGGAATGTCGGCGAGGCTCGGATAGACCTTCTCGCCGAGTATCTCCGGCACCGGTGCCAGCGGATTGACCGGAATGACGCGATAGCCCCGGCCTTGGAGATATTGCATCACGGCGTGGCTGGGCCGGTTCGGCTTCTCGCTGGCGCCGACCATGGCGATGGTTTTGACGCGCTCGAGAATGCCGCGCAGATAATCGTCGCGGTAGGAATCGTGATTCACCGGTTCTCCCATTTGGGCGGGCGCTTCTGCAGGAAGGCGTCGATGCCTTCCTCGGCGTCGCGCGCCAGCATGTTGACGGTCATCACCTGGCTGGCGTAGTCGTAGGCCTCGGCCAATCCGAGTTCGACCTGGCGGTAGAACGCCTCCTTGCCGATCTTCAGCACCAGCGGCGACTTGCCGGCGATCTGCGCGGCGAGCGCGGCCACTTCGTCCGCGAGCTTGTCTTCGGGCACGACGCGGTTGACCAGGCCCCAGTCGCGCGCCTGTTGCGCGCCGATCGGGTCGCCGGTGAGCAGCATCTCCATCGCCTGCTTGCGCGGCACTGCGCGCGACAGCGCCACCATCGGCGTCGAGCAGAACAGGCCGATATTGACGCCGGGCGTAGCGAAGCGCGCGCCTTCCGCCGCCACCGCCAGGTCGCAGGAGGCCACCAGCTGGCAGCCCGCCGCGGTGGCGACGCCGTGCACCTGCGCGATCACCGGCTGGGGCAGCCTGACGATCGAGAGCATGAGCTTGGCGTTTTGCGCGAACACGCGTTCGTAATATTGCCGGCCGGGATTGGCGCGTATCTCGCGCAGATCGTGGCCGGCGCAGAATACCGGCCCGTTGGCGGCTATCACCACCACCTTCGCGGTCTCGTCCTTGGCGATGTCGCCGAGCGCCTGCTGCAGCTCGCCCAGCAGCGCCACCGAGAGCGCGTTGCGCGCCGCCGGACGATTGAGGACGAGCCGGACGACGCCGTCCGCCGCATTTTTCAGCAGGATCGGCTCGCGGGCCAAGTCACTGTGTTCCGAAGCGCTTTCGGGCTTCGCACGCGCGTCCATGTCGCCCTCCTTGGCTTTCCCCGGCCTCATCTCAACGCTTAGCATCTCAGCGATCAACGGAATTCATGCGGCAACGCAGCAAGCGCGTCCGGGCGGCTCGCCTTGCCTTGTCCATAAGTCCGACATGTCCTATAGCTTTAGGCAAGCCCCGTATTTATTGGGGGCGCGGATTTGGATTTCGGGGAGGATCTCATGAACCGTCTGTTTCGCTTCGCGGCCGCGGCGCTGCTGCTGGCCGCGCCGGCCGTTTTGGCTTCCTCGGCGCAGGCCCAGGACAGCATCACCATCGGCTTCACCGTCTCGCAGACCGGCGCGCTCAACGTGGATTCCCTGGCGCAGCTGCGCGGCTTCGAAATGTGGCGCGACGACGTCAACGCCGCCGGCGGCATCAAGGCGGGCGGCAAGGCCTACATGGTGAAGTTCGTCAGTTACGACGATCAATCGCAAGGCGCCCGGGTGCAGCAGCTCTATACGCAGCTCATCGTGCAGGACAAGGCGCAGTTCCTGTTCAGCCCGTATTCCTCCGGCCTGGTCGCCACCGCGACCATCATCTCCGAGCAATACGGCGTGCTGATGATGAGCATCGGCGGCGCCGAGGGCAAAACCTACACGCTCGGCAACAAGTACCTGTTCCAGACCTACACCCCGGCCGACCACTACCTGACCGGCGCGCTCCAGGCCCTCAAGCTGAAGAAGCCGGGCGCCACCATCGCGCTGGTCTATTCCGACGATCCGTTCTCCAAGGCGGTCGCCGAGGCGACGCGCGACCAGGCGGCGACGATGGGCCTCAAGATCGTGCTCGACGAATCCTATCCGCCCGACCAGACGGATTTCAGCGCCATCATCAACAAGATCGTCTCGGCCAAGCCCGATGCGCTTCTGGGCGGCGGCCATTATCCCGACGGCGCGACCCTGGCCCGGCAGATTCACGACCAGAACGCCAAGATCAAATGGGTGACGCTGCTGGTCGCGCCCGACAGCGCCCAATTCGCCACGCTCGGCCCGGCCGCGCTCGGCATCTCGGTGCCTTCGCAATGGGCGCCGCAGGTGACCTACAAGCCGGATTTCGGCCCGACCTCGGCGGTGTTCGCCCAGCGCTTCCAGGACAAATACAGCACGCCCGCGGATTATCATTCGGCGGGCGGCTATGCCGGCGGGTTGATCTTCCAGCACGCCATCGAGCAGGCGGGCTCGATCGATCCCGACAAGGTGGCGGCGGCGCTCAACGCGATGAGTGTGACGACGCTGTTCGGCCCGTGCAAATTCTCGACCGATCCGGCGAGTCACGGCCTGCAGCTGGCGCATCAGATGGTGCTGACGCAGTGGCAGATGAAGGACGGCCAGCTCGCCAAGCCGGTGATCTGGCCGGCCACGGCGGCGACGGCGCCTATCCTTTACCCGATCCACTGAACGCGGGGGAGGGAGCCTCAAGGCTTCCTCCCGCGCCGGCCTCTCATGTTCGGAATACTCGCATCCATCGTCGACGGCCTGCTGATCGGCTCGGTCTACGGCATGGCCGCGATGGGCTTGACGCTGATCTGGGGCGTGATGAACGTCGTCAACCTCACCCACGGCGCGATGATCGTCGCCGGCATGTTCGCGTTGTTCCTGATCAGCGGCCAGCTCGGCATTTCGCCGTATACCGCGGTGCCGCCGGTGGCGGTGGCCGGCTTCGGCGCCGGGGTGCTGATCTATTGGCTGTCGGTGCACCGCATGATCGGCCGGCCGCCGTTGATGAGCCTGCTCTCGACATTCTCGGTCAACATGGTGCTGATCGGGCTCGGCACCGCGTTGTGGGGCACGGCGCTGTTCAACATCGAGGTGTCGCTGCCCGGCATAAGCTTCGGCGACTACACCTTCCCGGGAACCCATTTGATGGCGGCGGCGCTCACCGGACTCATCGCCGTGCTGCTGTTTCTGTTTCTGCAGAAGACGCGCTCGGGCAAGGCGATCCGCGCCGTCGCCGGCAATCGCGAAGCGGCGGAACTGGTCGGCATCCCGACCACGCGCGTGCTGGCGCTCGCCTTCGGCCTCGGCGTCGCGCTCGCCTGCGTCTCCGGCGCGCTGATCGCCACCATGTTTCCCTTCACCGTGCTGTCGGGCAACGCTTACCAGCTCAAGAGCTTCGTCGTCACCATTCTCGGCGGCCTGGGCAATCCGGCGGGCGCGTTCCTCGGCGGCATCGCGCTCGGCTTGATCGAGGGCCTGGCCACGCCCTTCATGCCGGTGAGCTGGACCTCGATCATCGAATTCGTGGTTTTCGTCCTGGTCCTGATTGCCTTTCCGCGCGGCTTGTTCAATTTTACCTTCCGGCGTTCGTGATCCCGGCCGTCCAAAGGCTCGCATGGCTCCCTTGAATTTTATTCGGCAGCCCTTTTTTTGGGTGATCGTCGCCGTAACCGCGGCCTTCGTCGCGCTGCCGCTTTGGCACTACGACGTGGGCTGGCGCGAGAGCCTGGTGCTGGCCGCCGTCTACATCATCCTGGCCAGCAATCTGAACCTGATGATCGGCTATGCCGGCTACGTCAATTTCGGCAGCATCGTGTTCTTCGGCCTCGGCGGCTATGTCGGGGTTTTTCTCATCACCGACTACGGCTGGCCGCCGGCCTTGGCGGCGCTCGCCGCGGGCGCGGTGGTGAGCGTCCTAGCGCTGGTGCTCGGCCTCGGCATCCTGCGGCTGCACGGTTTCTACTTCGCGCTCGCCACCATCGGCGTCAACCAGGCGGTGCAGGCCTTCGTCTCGAATTTCAAGCCCTGGGGCGGCGCCAGCGGAATCTACATCTCGATCAGCGCCTATCAGGCGCTCGGCGGACCGAGGCAAGCGCTGTGGACGATCTATTTCCTGCTGGTCGGCGTGATGGCGCTGTCGCTGCTGCTGAGCTACGGCATCAAGAGCTCGAAATTCGGCTTGGGGCTCCTCGCCATCGGCCAGAACGAGAGCGCGGCATCCGTGCTCGGCGTGCCGACGCCGCTCTACAAGGCCTTGGCCTACAGCGTCTCGGCCTTCCTGCCGGCGGTGGCCGGCTGCCTTTATTTCTTCAAGAGCGCCTTCGTCCAGCCGGTCGACGCCTTCGATCTCGGTTTCTCGACCGAGGCGGTGGTGATGGTCATGCTCGGCGGCCAGGGCACGGTCGCCGGACCGGCAATCGGCGCGTTCCTGTACGAGGAGCTGCGCGGCTGGCTCTTGACCTCGGCCACTTTCTCCAATTTCCAGCTGGTCATCGCCGGCGTGATCCTTTTGATCATCGTCACCTTCGCGCCCGGCGGCCTGATGGGATTGCTGCGCCGCCTCTGGCCCAAGACGCGGAAGATACTCGAATGAGCGCGCTGCTCGAGATCGACAATCTGAGTTTGCGCTTCGGCGGCGTGCGCGCGGTGCAGGGCTTGAGCTTCACCGTGAACGAGCGCGAGATTCTCGGCCTGATCGGCCCCAACGGCGCCGGCAAATCCACCGTCTTCAACCTGATCGACGGGATCTATCCGCCCGACGAGGGCCGCGTGATATTCGCCGGCCGCGACATCACCGGCGAGAAGCCCTATCGCGTCGTGCGCCACGGCATTGCCCGCACCCACCAGATCGTCCAGCCCCTGGTCGGCATGAGCGTGCTGGAGAATTGCATGGTCGGCGCCTGCTTCGGCTTTCAGAACCAGTCGCTGCGGCGCGGCCGCGAGACCGCCCGCGAGGTGCTGTCCCTGGTCGGTCTCGCCGACCGCGCGGACAGCCCGGCCAGCCAGCTCACCATCGCCGGCAAGAAACGGCTGGAACTGGCGCGCGCGCTGTGCGCCAGCCCGATGCTGCTGCTGCTCGACGAGGTGCTGGCCGGGCTCAACCCGTCCGAAGTCGAGCGCATGATCGAAATGATCCGCGGCATCCGCGAGCGCGGCGTGGCGATCCTGATGATCGAGCATCTGATGCAGGCGATCATGAGCCTGAGCGACCGCATCGTGGTGCTGAACACCGGCCAGAAGCTGGCCGAAGGCCTGCCCGCCGAAGTGGCGCACAACAAGAGCGTGATCGAGGCTTATCTTGGCGATCCCAACATGGTCGCCAAGCTTGGCGCCGATCGAAATGGGGCCGATCAACCGGGAGCGGCGCCGTGAGCGAGACTTTGCTCAAGGTCGAGGGCCTCGAAACCGGTTATGGCGAGGTGCAGGTGTTGTGGGGCGTCTCGTTCGCCGTGACGCGCGGCCAGCTCGTAACCGTGATCGGCGCCAATGGCGCCGGCAAGACGACGACGCTCGGCGCCGTCGTCGGCCAGATCCGGCCATGGAAAGGCCGCATCACCTTCAACGGCCAGGACATCACCGGCCGCTCGCCGCATGAAAACACGGCGCGCGGCCTGGTCCTGGTGCCCGAGGGCCGCCAGCTCTTCGCCGCCATGACGGTGGAGGAGAATCTCGAAATGGGCGGCTATTCCCGGCGCGCGCGCGGCAAATTCGCCGAACGGCTGGAGCGCGTCTACGCGCTTTTTCCGCGCCTGAAGGAGCGGCGGCAGCAGCGCGCCGGAACTTTTTCGGGCGGCGAGCAGCAGATGCTGGCGATCGCGCGCGGCCTGATGTCGGACCCCGAACTGCTGATGATCGACGAGTTGTCGCTGGGCCTGGCGCCGGTGGTGGTGCAGCAGCTTTTCGCCACGCTGCGGATGCTCAAGGAGCAGGGCATCACCATCCTGCTGGTCGAGCAGAACGTGCATCTGGCGCTGTCCTTGAGCGACTACGCCTATGTCATCGCCGAGGGCAGGCTGTTCGCCGAAGGCCCATCGGCCAAGGTGGCTTCCATGCCGGATATCCGCCGCGCCTATCTCGGGCTTTGAGTGGGGCGCTTGCCATCGCCCGCGCGCTCCTCTTATGCTGACGGCAAGGGGGCGGCGATTGCGCTGTAAAACCGTCACGATCGTAGCGGACGCAGTTCAGGCGATGGGCCGGCGCCCGCGCCGCCGCGCTTCCGGTTTCGCCCGCTTGCTCGCTTTGGCCGCCATGCTGGTGCAATTCACCGCCAGCTACGGCCACATGCATCCCGAGGATTTCTACCGCCTGCTCGGCAGCCACGGCGCCACCGTCGTCGCCATGCCGCACGGCGGCAACGCGCCGATACCGGCCGGACCCGACGAAGATGGCTGCGATATCTGCCAGGTCATGCACATGGCCGCGGGATCGGCGCTGCCGCCGCCCATCATTTTGGCGCTGCCGAGCGAATCGATCGCCGCGCCCATCGCCGAAATATCCGAACTGCGGCTGTCGCCGCCGGCTTATTTCCTCTTCCGCACCCGCGCCCCGCCCATCGCCTGAGATCGCCTGACTGAACCTCCGGCCGGGCAGGGTGCCCGCCGCCGGAATCGATCTCATGCCGATGGAATCCGTGCCGGTGCATTTCGCCGCATCCGCAACCTTCGCTCCGATCCGCCGCAACGCCGCCCGGCTGTGCGCGCCGGCGCTCGCCATCCTGCTGGCGCCGGCCTGGATCGGCGCGGCGCGGGCGCAGGAGCCGCCACCGCCGCCGCCCGGCATTGCAACGGAAGAGATCGTCGTCACCGCGCAAAGCATCGGCGCCGTCAGCACAGTCAAAAGCGACGTCGGCGCCTCGAGCTACAGCCTCGGTAGCCAGGCGATCGAGGCGCTGCCCGGCGGCGCCGACGCCTCGCTCAGCCAGGTGCTGCTACAGGCGCCGGGGGTCAATCAGGACAGCGCCGAAAACGCCGAGCTGCACATCCGCAACGAGCACGCCAACGTGCAATACCGCATCAACGGCATATTGCTGCCGGAAGGAGTCAGCTTCTTCGGCCAGGGCTTCAGCACCAGGCTCGCCAGCTCGGTCGAGCTGATCACCGGCACCCTGCCGGCGCAATACGGGCTGCGCACCGCCGGCGTGGTCGATATCGAAACCAAGAGCGGCAGTTTCGCGCCCGGCGGCTCGGCCGGCATCTATGGCGGCAGCTATGACACGGTGCAGCCGAGCGTCGAATACGGCGGCTCGGCCGGGGGATACAATTATTACCTGGCCGGCGATTACCTGCAGAACAGCCGCGGCATCGAGCCGCCGACGCCCAATTACAACGCCATCCACGACGACACCCAGCAGAGCCACGCCTTTCTCTATGTCGACAAGCCGGTGGATTCCTCGGCGCGGATCGACGTGCTCGCCGGCACCTTCGACGGCAAGTTCCAGATCCCGAACAATCCCGGCCAGCCGACCAATTTCACCATCAACGGCAACGGCACCTATGATTCCGCGCAACTCAACGAATACCAGACCGAGACCAGCAGCTACGGAATTCTCTCCTATCTGCAATCGCGCAAGGATTTCGAGGTGCAGATTTCCGGCTACACTAAATACAGCACGCTGCACTTCCATCCCGACTTCAACGGCGACCTGTTGTTCAACGGCATCGGCCAGGAGGCGTTGCGCCAAAGCTACGTCAACGGCGTGCAGGCGGACGGCAGCTACCAGGCGATTTCCGATCACACCTTTCGCGCCGGTCTGATCGTGGAGGCGGAACGCACCTCCGCCGACACCAATTCCTATGTTGAGCCGAGCGGCGGCCCGGACACGCCCTTCAACATCATCAGCGACAGCGCCAAGACCGGCTGGACCTACGGCGCCTATGCCCAGGATTCCTGGAAGCTGACGCCGGGCTTCACGCTCAATTACGGCGCGCGCTTCGATGCGGTGAACACCTATACGATGGAGAACCAGATCAGCCCGCGGCTCAACGGGGTGTGGCAGCCAATGCCGAACACCACGATCCACGCGGGCTATGCGCGTTATTTCACGCCGCCGCCCTTCGAGATGCCCCCCAATCCCAGCCTGTTCGCGGCGACCACCGGCGCCGCGGCGTCGAGCGGCAATTCGCCGGTCAAGGCCGAGCGCTCGCATTATTTCGATCTCGGCGTCGAGCAGGAACTGCTGCCCGGGCTCAAGGCCGGGATCGACGTCTATTACAAATACGCGCGCAACCTGATCGACGAAGGCCAATTCGGCGCGCCGGTCATCCTGACGCCGTTCAACTATCACGTCGGCTTCAACAAGGGCGTCGAGCTCACCACCACCTACGAGCGCGGCAATTTCACCTATTACGGCAATCTCGCCATCGCCGAACAGAAGGCTGAGGACATCACCTCGGCGCAGTTCAATTTCTCCAACGTCCCGGCCAATGGCTGCCCGGAATCGGATCTGCAATACGCCGCGACCCACCTGGTCAACACCGACCACAGCCAGCTGATGACCGCCTCGGCCGGCATGTCCTATCTCTGGCTCGGCACGCGCTACAGCGTCGACGTCATCGCCGGTTCCGGCCTGCGCACGCAGAATTACGGCGACTGCTTCAACCAGGGCACGGTGCCGTCCTACGAGCAGGTCAATCTCGGCGTTTCGCACCGTTTCGAGAACGTACCGGGCGGCGCCATCGTCGTCAGCTTCGAGGTCGTCAATGCGCTCGACGAAACCTATCTGTTGCGCTCGGGCTCGGGCGTCGGCGTGTTCGCGTCGCAATACGGGCCGCGGCGCTCGTTCTTCATGGGCCTGAGCAAGGAATTCTGATGGACGGCTATCTCGCATCCCGGTTCTCGACCGCCCGGCTGGTGGGGTTGGGGTTGGTCGTGCTGGTCCATGTGGTGCTGATCTATGCGCTGGTGCATGCGCTCGCCCGCCGTTCGATCGATCTTCTCCAGCAGCCGGTCGAGGCGCGCATCATCGCCGTGGCGCCGCCGGAACCCGCCAAGCCGCCGCCGCCGGAGAAAATCGCGCCGCCGCCCAAGCCGTTCGTGCCGCCGCCCGAGGTGGAGCTGCCGAGCGCGCCGGCGGCCGCGGGCGCCATCACCGGCAGCGCCAACGCACCGCCTATGGTCGATCGCGCGCAAAGCCGCGATCCCGACTATCCGGCCGCGGCGCGACGCGAAGGCGAGCAGGGCTCGGTCGTGCTGCAAGTGCTGATCGGCATCGACGGCCGCGTACGCGACGCACGGATCGCGCAATCGAGCGGCTTTGCTGATCTCGACCAGGCCGCGCTCGACGGCATCAAAAGGGATTACCGCTTCACCCCCGGCATGATCGACGGGCAGAAGCGCGAAATGTGGCACACGCTGAAATTCACCTGGAAACTCAGATAGGCAGGCATCACCATGATGATCATTCGAGGCTTCACGTTTTTGCGGCAATGCAGCGCCGCCGTTGCGGTGGCGGGATTGCTCGTGGTCGCGGTTCCGATGACCGGCCACGCGCAAACCGGCGCGCCGCCGCCGGTCGCAACGGCGCCGGAATCGCCGCCGGCGATCAATGACGCGACCGAAACGGTCGAGAACCCCTACGGCCTGTCGGCGCTGTGGGCGAGCGGCGATTTCGTCGCGCGCGGCACGCTCTTGGCGCTGGTCGTCATGTCGCTCGGCAGCTGGTACATCATGATCACCAAATGGATCGAGCAAACCCAGCTGTTGCACCAGGGCCAGCGCGCCAGTGCCTTCTGGAGCGCCGCGTCCTTGCGCGAGGGCGCCAACCGGCTCGATCCGCGCAGCGCCTTCCGCATGGTGGCCGAGGACGGCATGCAGGCGGCGCAGAGCTATGAGGGCGGCCTGGCGAAACAGGTCGATCTCAATTCCTGGATCCTGATGTGCCTGCAGCGCTCGATCGACGCCATCAACAACCGGATGCAGGGCGGACTCGCCTTCCTGGCGACGGTCGGTTCGACCGCGCCCTTCGTCGGATTGTTCGGCACGGTGTGGGGCATCTACCACGCGCTCACCGCCATCGGCATCGCCGGGCAAGCGAGCATCGACAAGGTCGCGGGCCCGGTCGGCGAGGCGCTGATCATGACCGCGCTCGGCCTCGCGGTCGCGGTGCCGGCGGTGCTCGGCTACAACTGGATGGTCCGGCGCAACAAGGTGGCGATGGACCGGGTGCGCGGCTTCGCCGCCGATCTGCACACCATGCTGGTCGGCGGCAAGTCGGCGAAACCCGCCGCGCGGGGGGCGTAGATGACGGATCATCGCGGCCTGTTCGACGGTGCGGACGACCACCACGGCCTGTCTGCGGCCATCAACACGACGCCGCTGGTCGACGTTATGCTGGTGCTGCTGATCATCTTCCTCATCACCATTCCGGTGGTGACGCATTCGGTGCCGGTGGCGCTGCCCAACGAAGTCAATCAGCCGACCCAGACCCGGCCCGACAACATCGTCATCGCCATCGACAAGACCGGCCGGGTCTACTGGAACAACGCCATCATGAGCGACCGCGCCGCATTGCTGGCCGCGCTGAAGGCGCGCGCTTCCGACCAGCCGCAACCCGAGGTTCACATCCGCGCCGACAAGGACGTCGCCTATGAGTTCGTCGGCCGCGTCATCGTCGATTGCCAGCGCGCCGGCATTGCCAAGATCGCCTTCATCACCCAGCCCGAGCGCGACGAAGCATCGCCGGCGGAAAGGTAGAAGCCATGGCGATCAATCTGCGGGAGCATGGGAACGAAGACGAGCTGATGGTGGACATCAACACGACGCCGCTGATCGACGTCATGCTGGTGCTGCTCATCATGCTCATCATCACCATTCCGGTGCAGACCCATGCGGTGAAGCTCGACATGCCGCGCAACCAGAAGCCGCCGCTGGTCCAGCCCGCGGTGGTCGATCTCGTGATAACGGCCGACGGCGCGATCAGCTGGAATGGCATCCCGGTTGCCGACCGCGCCGCGCTGGAACGCGACATGCGCGATGCGGCGAGCGCCGATCCGCAGCCCGAAATCCACGTCGCCGCCGACCGGCAGACGAAATACGCCTATGTCGCGATGGTGCTGGCCGAGGCGCAGCGCGCCAAGCTGATCAAGATCGGCATCGTCGCCAACCAGCAATATATGGAGTGAGACGGGACGGCGGACTCCGCCGGGCAGCGGCGCGCCGCAGCCCGCGCGCGAATGCGCGGAAAATCAAAAAAACCGATCGCGGATCTAACCGAGCAGCGGTGCGCCGCAGAAGGGACAGACCGCCTTGGCAAGCAGCCTCTGCTGCTCTTCGGGCGACAGGTTCTCCTGCTGCAGCAAACGCCGCAGATCGACCAGCATTTGCTTGTGGCGCTGAACCTCGTCGCACGCCACGGCGCTCGCATCCTTGCCGCATTGCCGCATGGTGAAGGCGTTCGCGGCGCCGGACAGCGCGACCAAGCCCGCGCCGCTCAACGCGGTGGTGGCGAGAAAACGGCGGCGGTTCATGAAGCTACCAGTTCGAATTCGGCACGGTGCGCGAAACCGCCGGGTTGCCGATGAAATCCTGCTGCAACGCCGGCGACACGCTGTAATTGCTGGACGAGCCGCCGCTGAACGTCAGCGTTGAGTCGCCGAAATGCATGACGTTCGAGTTGCCGCCGCCGCTGCCGCCGGTGAGATGGTTGGCCATCGAATCCGTGGTCGCGTCGGGATCGGCGAAGCGCGGCGTGCCGTCGGGGTTGGTGCCGGTGTGCTGAATCTCCCAGGCGAAAGCCGCCGGGGCGACCGTCACCGCCGCCGCCACCAATGCCGCCAGCCATAATCCCTGCCGCATGACATTCCCCATCCGCTGAAGCCAAATCGATATTGCATTATAGGCCGAAAATGGCGTTTTTCTCCACCGCGTCGAACAAAAAGCTTAATTATTTGTCATGGTTTCATGGCGGCGGCTGGAACCCCCGTTCCGGGGCCGGAACCGGGCTTCCGGCCGCGCTTGGAAGCAGCCGCGCGACGCGACATAGTGCGCCGGGTTAAACTGAAACCCATGGCCGTTCGGCCGCAGAACGAGGGTCTTTCGATGGATATATCGCCGGTCGCCGAGGCCGACCGCGCCGCCCGCATCTGGCAGGGGGCGGAAAAGGGACCGGTGCGCCTGGGCAGCGACGCGCACAGGGCGATGTTCAGCCAGATGCTGCTCGACACCTTCAATCCTTATAAGCCCGCGGTGATCGACTGGCCGGCGCTCGACGACGACGCGCGCAACCGGCTGGTGAGCCTGCCGATCTGGGACATCGCGGTGCAGACCGAGGGCAAGGCCAAGCTGCGCGTCATGACCTATGCCGACGAGGTCGCCGACCCGTTGCTGCGCAAAGCGGTCGAGCTGAACGGCTTCGAGGAAGGCCGGCACAAGGACGTGCTCGCCAACATGGTCCAGGCCTACGGCATCAAGCTCGAGCCCGAGCCGCCCTATATCAAGCCGCGCGACCCGGAATGGGCCTTCATGGTGACCGGCTATAGCGAATGCATCGACAGCTTCTTCGCCTTCGGCCTGTTCGAATTGGCCAAGCGCTCGGGCTTCTTTCCGCCTGCGTTGGTCGACACCTTCGAGCCGGTGATGCAGGAGGAGGGGCGGCACATCCTGTTCTTCGTCAACTGGGTGGCGTGGCACAAGCGCAACATGCCGTGGTGGCGCCGGCCGTGGTTCGCGCTCAAGGTGCTCGGCGTGTGGGCGTTCCTGATCTGGGAGCGCATCGGCATCGCGCGCGGCATCGGCGGCGCGCCCGACGCCGACAACAACTTCACCGTCACCGGCAGCAAGTCGGTCGGGATCGAGGTCGACACCGCGGAGATGATGGACATCTGCCTGGCCGAGAACGACCGCCGCCTCGACGGCTACGACACGCGGCTGCTGCGGCCGAATTTCGTGCCGCGGATGGTGCGGTTGGCGCGCCGCTTCATGGGCGGCAAGAACGACATCGCCATCGGCTCCGAGGCGCACAAGCAGGTGTTCTGCCGCCACTTCATGGAAACCTATCAGGATTACGATCCGGAGACGCTGCCCTGGCCCGAGCTCGACGAGGCGGCGTTGAAGCGCCTGCGCTCGGTGCCGTTCTGGCAGGAGGTGCTGCACACGGAAAAACGCGCCGGCGCCATCGTCAAGGCCTTCACCGAGACCGTCGACGATCCGGTGGTGAAGGAAGCGGTGGCGCTGCAAGGATTCGAGGAAGCGCGCCACGCCGATCTCATCCGCGTGATGATCAAGCGCTACGGCATCGACGCGACCGAGAGCCCGCTCGAACCGCTGTCGCCGGACATCGAGACCGCGTTCAAGGATTTCGGCTACGGCGAGTGCGTCGACTCATTTCTGGGCTTCGGCGTGTTCAAGATCGCGCACGAGGCAGGCTTCCTGCCGGATTCCATGTTCGCGATCTTCGAGCGGCTGATGTACGAGGAAACGCGCCACATCGTCTTCTTCGTCAACTGGATGGCCTATCACGAGATGCGGCAGGGCCGCGCCGCCGCCTGGCGCCGCGGCTTGACCTCGCTGCGCTATTATTACCGCGCGCTCAAGCGCCTGGTCGGCACCGCGCGGCGCGGTGCGCAGGTCAATGACGGCAAGGATTTTTCCGCGACGCAAGCGGGCGTCTTCCTCGAGGGCTTCACCTTCCGCCGCTTCCTCGAGAATTGCTACGGCGAGAATGCGCGGCGCATGAAGGAATTCGACGACGGTTTGCTGCGGCCGAGCTTCCTGCCCAAGCTCGGCGCCGTGGCGCTGTCGAGCCTGCGGCTGTGGAGCTTCCGCGCCTCATGAGGATCGTCGCGATCCTCGCCGCGATCGCCGGCATCATCCTCGGCACCTGTGTCGTCGGTTATTACGGTTTCGGCGCGGTGGCCAACGCGCTGCTGGCGATCGGCTGGGGCGGCTTCGCCATCGTCTGCCTCTATCATCTGCTGCTCTACGTCGTGCTGGGATGGTGCTGGTGGGTGATCGTGCCGCCGCCGCGCGCCTCGAGGCCGTGGCTTTTCGTCGCCAGCCGCGCCATCCGCGATTCCGGGTCCGAGATTCTGCCGCTGTCGCAGATCGGCGGTTTCGTCATGGGCGCGCGGGCGGCGACGCTGTTCGGCGTGGCCGCACCGGTCGCCATCGCCACCACCGTGGTCGACGTCACCATGGAGATGCTGGCGCAGCTCGTCTATGTCGCGCTCGGGCTGGGGCTGCTGGTTTATGCGCGGCCGGAAGCCGGTCTGGCCTATGGCGTCGGCGGCGGACTTGCCGTGACCCTGGCGGTCGCGGTCGCCTTCATCGCCGCGCAACGCCGCGCGCTCGATCTGTTCGAAGGCTTCGCCCGGCGCATCGCCCATCAATCGCTGCCCGCGGCAACCGCGCGCATGCAGCCCGTACAGGACGCGATCCATGCCTGCTACGAGCGCCCCGCCGGGCTGGCCCAGGGCTCGGCGCTGCATGTGGTCGGCTGGATCGCCAACGGCATCGAGGCCTGGATCGCGCTGGCGCTGATGGGCGTGCCGGTCGGCCTGGCGGCGGTTTTGACCATCGAAAGCCTGCTCTATGCCGCGCGCAGCGCCGCCTTCTTCGTGCCCAACGCGGTCGGCGTGCAGGAAGGCGTCTATGTCATGCTCGGTTCGCTCTACGGCCTGCCGCCCGAGACCATGCTGGCGCTGTCGCTCCTGAAGCGCGCGCGCGACATCATCATCGGCGTGCCGGTGCTGCTGCTGTGGCAGGGGCTCGAAGGCGGGCGGCTGTGGAAGCGCGGCGCGCGCCCGGCCTCCCGCGCCGGCTAGATGATGTCGCGCATCACCATCGCCGAGTTCGAGGAAATCCTGCGCCAGGGCGCGCCCTTCGCCGCCGCCTTGGGGGTCGAGGTGGTGGAACTGTCGCGCGAGCGCGCGGTGTTCCGGCTGCCTTATCGCGGCGATTTTTTGCGCCCGGGCGGCACCATCAGCGGGCCGATGATGATGGGGCTGGCTGATCTCGCCATGTACGGCGCGGTGCTGGCGGCGGTCGGGCCGCAAGAGCTCGCCGTCACCACCAATCTCAACATCAATTTCCTGCGCAAGCCGCCGCCGGCGCCGCTGATCGCCGAGGCGCGGCTTTTGAAGCTGGGCAAACGCCTGGCGGTGGGCGAGGTCGAGCTCTATTCCGAGGGCGATACCGAAATGGTCGCCCATGTCACGGCTACCTATTCGCTGCCGCCCAAGCCCGAAGGCGATAGCGGCCCCTTATAGGGTATCTGGATACCGCGCCGCATTCGCTTGACCTGCCGGGGCTTGGCCAGTAGGGTGCGCGACTTCGTTGGAAGTCCGCCGGCAATCCCGTAGAAATCCCATGCAAACCGTTTCGCTCAAGCCCAAAGACCTGGACAAGAAGTGGCTGCTGATCGACGCCAATGGTCTGGTGCTCGGCCGGCTCGCCAGCATCATCGCCATCCGGCTCAAGGGCAAGCACAAGCCGAGCTACACCCCGCACATGGATTGCGGCGACAACGTCATCGTCGTCAACGCCGAGAAGGTGGCGCTCACCGGCAACAAGGCCAAGCAAAGCCTCAACCGGCACTACACCGGCTATCCCGGCGGCTTGAAGGAGATCACCAAGGGCACGATCCTGGGCGGCGCGCATCCCGAACGCGTCCTCGAAAAGGCGGTGGAGCGCATGATGCCGCGCGGGCCGCTCGGCCGGAAGATGATGGGCCATCTCTTTGCCTATAAGGGCCCGGCCCACCCGCACGAGGCGCAACAGCCGCAGCCGCTCGACGTGGGATCGATGAACCGGAAGAACAAGAGGTAGTCATGGCCGAACCGAACCAGCCCAATTCACCCGCCGATCAGCGCGGCCTGGGCGGATTGCGCGAGGCGATGGCCGCGACCCAGGTGGTGCGCGTCAAGCCGGCGGAACCCGCGCCCGCCGCCGCGCCGGCACCGGGCGACGAGGTCAAGCCGAAGCTCGACGCGCAGGGCCGGGCTTACGCCACCGGCAAGCGCAAGAACGCGGTGGCGCGGGTGTGGATCAAGCCGGGCAAGGGCGCGATCAACGTCAACGGCAAGGACAGCCCGGTCTATTTCGCGCGCCCGGTGCTGCGCATGCTGCTCAACCAGCCCTTCGTCATCACCCAGCGGGTGGGACAATTCGACGTCATCTGCACCGTGGTCGGCGGCGGCCTGTCGGGCCAGGCCGGCGCGGTGCGCCACGGCATCAGCAAGGCGTTGACATATTACGAGCCGGGGCTGCGCCCGGCGCTCAAGGCCGGCGGTTTTCTTACCCGCGACAGCCGCGTGGTCGAGCGCAAGAAATACGGCCGCGCCAAGGCGCGACGCAGCTTCCAATTTTCGAAACGGTAACCGCGGACCCAAATTCGCATGCGAAAGGGGTATCCGTCGGGATGCCCCTTTTGTTTTTGGCTTCTGTTATTATCGCGAAGAGGTTTCAAGGCAGCCACGATGGCACCCAAGGTTTTCATCGACGGCGAGGCCGGCACCACCGGCCTTCACATCCACCGGCGGCTCAAGCCGCGCCGGGACCTCGAACTCGTCTCCATCGATCCCGCCCGGCGCAAGGATGAGGGCCTGCGCCGCGATCTGCTGAACGGCGCCGATCTGGTGATCCTGTGCCTGCCCGACGCCGCCGCGCGCGATGCGGTGCGGCTCATCGAGCGCAACGATGTCCGCGTCATCGACGCCTCGACCGCCCATCGGACCGAGCGCGGCTGGACCTACGGCTTTCCCGAAATGTCCAAGGAGCAGCGCGCCGCGGTCGCGAATTCCCGGCGCGTCGCCAATCCCGGCTGCTATCCGACCGGATTCATCGGCCTGGTGCGGCCGCTGGTGGAGGCAGGGCTCGTGCCGAAGACCTGGCCGGTTTCGGTCAACGCCGTCTCCGGCTATAGCGGCGGCGGCCGGAGCATGATCGCGGAATTCGAGGACAAACACGCTTCCAACTACACCACGGCGCCTTATCGCATTTACGCGCTCGACCTCGCGCACAAGCATGTGCCCGAGATGCAAATGCATGCCGGGCTTGCGCATCCGCCGGTTTTCGCGCCCGCCGTCGGCCGCTACGCGCAGGGCATGATCGTCGAGGTGCCGCTGCAGCTCGGCGCGCTGCCGGCCGCGCCCAATCTCAAGGACCTGCACGCGGCGCTGGCGCGCTTCTATGCGGGCGAGCGCTTCGTCGAAGTGGCGTCGCTTGAAGAGGCGGCTTCGCTCAAGATGCTCGAGCCGGAGGGGCTCAACGGCACCAACCGCATGAAGCTCTACGTCTTCGGCTCGGACGCGGCGCGGCAAGCGCGGCTGGTGGCCCTGCTCGACAATCTCGGCAAGGGCGCATCGGGCGCCGCGGTGCAGAACCTCAACCTCATGCTGGGATTGCCCGAAACCGCGGGCCTGGCGCAGGAGCCGTAAGAGGAGGAAACGCCATGACCGCGCACGCGCTGCTGGTATCGCCGCTTTATGCCGGGTTTTTCGCGCTCATGCTGTTTGTGCTCAGCATCGGCGTCATCCGCCTGCGCGGCAAGCGGCGGGTCCAGTTCGGCGATGGCGGCCATCTCGACCTGCAGATCGCCATGCGGATACACGGCAATTTCGCCGAATACGTGCCGCTCGCCTTGCTCGTCATCGTGATGGTCGAAGCGGTGGGATACAGCCGCTATTGGATCCACATCCTCGGCCTCGCGCTGGTCGCCGCCCGGCTGCTGCACGCCTGGGGGCTGACGCGCGACAAGCAGCCCTCGTCGGGCCGCGTCGTCGGCATGACGCTCACCTTCGCGGTGCTGGCGGCCGGCGGCGTGCTGCTGATCGTGGATTTCGCGCGCAACGCGGCGTTGATGTAACGCCGCCCTAGTCGCCCGAGCGCACCATCACATAGGTGCCGGGCGCGTCGGCCAGCGGCTTGAGCTTGCCGTCGCCCGGCTTGCGCGCATCCACCTCGTCGCCCGCGTACTGCGACACCCATTCGTTCCAATGCGGCCACCACGAGCCGTCATAGGACGCGGCGGCCTTGAGCCAGTCCTCGGCATTGGGCGGCAGGTTGTTGTTGCGCCAATGGCCGTATTTGGATTTGCCCGGCGGATTGATGACGCCGGCGATATGCCCCGAAGCGGCGAGCACGAATTTGACCGGGCCTGAATAGAGCTGGGTCGCGGCATAGGTCGATTTCCACGGCGCGATATGATCTTCCTTGGTCGACAGGATGAAGCACGGCGTCTTGATCTTGCGCAGGTCGATCGGCGCGCCGGCGAGCGAAATCCCGCCCGGCTGCGCCAGCTTGTTCTCCTGGTACATGGTGCGCAGATAAAAGCTGTGCATCGCCGCCGGCATACGCGTCGAATCGCTGTTCCAATAGAGCAGGTCGAAGGGGAAGGGCTCCTTGCCGAGCAGATAATTGTTTACGACGAAGGACCAGATCAGATCGTTGGCGCGCAGCATGTTGAAAGTGGTCGCCATGTCGGCGCCTTCGAGATATCCGGTCTTCTTCATCCGCTCTTCGAGCGAGACCAGCTGCTCTTCGTCGATGAACACGGACAATTCGCCCGCTTCCTTGAAATCCACCATCGAAGCGAAAAAGGTCGCGCTGCGCGCGCGGGTGTCGTCTTTCGCCGCCATATAGGCGAGCGTCGCCGCCAGCAGCGTGCCGCCGAGGCAATATCCCACCAGATTGACTTCTTTCTCGCCGGTCGCCTGCTCGATGGCGTCGAGCGCGGCCAACGGCCCTTCGAGCATGTAATCGTCGAAGCTCTTGGCCGCGAGCCTGCTGTCGGGATTGACCCAGGAGATGACGAAAACGGTGTGGCCCTGTTCGGAAGCCCATTTGACGAAGGAATTGGCCGGGCGCAGATCGAGAATATAGAACTTGTTGATCCAGGGCGGCATGATCAGCAGCGGCGCGCGTTTGACCCGGGACGTCGCGGGCTCGTATTGGATCAATTCAATGAGGTCGTTGCGGTACATGACCTTGCCCGGCGTCACCGCCAAATTCTTTCCGACCTTGAAGGAATCCATGTCGGTCATCTTGATCATCAGGCGGCCGTGGCCGCGCTCGAGATCGCCGAGCATGTTCTGCAGGCCCTTGACCAGATTTTCCCCGCCGCTTTCGATGGTGGTGCGCAGCACCTCGGGGTTGGTGGCGACGAAATTGGTCGGCGCCATGGCATCGACGAATTGCCGCGTATAGAAATCCACCTTGCGCGCGGCTTTCTCGTCGAGCCCGTCGGTTTTCTGGACGGTCGATTGCAGCCAGCGCGCGGTCAGCAGGTAGCTCTGCTTGATGAAGTCGAACAGCGTGCTTTCCTGCCACGCCGGATCCTTGAAGCGGTGATCGCCGGGGGCGGGCTCGGCCAGCGGCGCGGGATTGCCGCCGATGAAGCGGTCGGCCGTGCTCTGCCACAGCCGCATATAGTCCTGCCACAGCGACAGTTGCGCCTCGACCATGCGCGCGGGGTTGCTCATCAGCTTTTGCGTCATGTCGAGAAAGGCGGCGCCGACATTGAGCGGATCGGCCATGCCCGCGCCGCTTCCCTCGGCCTGGCGGGCGAGGAATTCCGCCACCAGGTGCCGGCTTTTCTCGGCGATCTCGGCCATGGATTTGGCCCAAACCGCGGGATCGGGAAGCTTCAATTCGGGCGGGGCAGGGTCGGCCATGGTCGTCGGGGGCTGTTCTCTGGCACGGGGTTTGCGGAAAGCGTTGCACGGCGGGCGGTTGGCGCTTTAATACAGCAGCGGGAAGCCGTGCACAGTACTCTCCTGGGCGCGTGCGCCACATCGTAATGTGGTATGTTTAAAATATGGTACCAGGCAAAGACATGCGCCTTAAGATTTCGGGAAGAACGGCGGCGGGCTTGATCGCGCTCGGGTTGCCGTTATGGCTCGCCTCCTGCAGCCATGTGCCGGAAGCCGTCAACCCGGTGGCCTGGTACCGCGACATCTCCGGCAGCTCCCAGAACGACGCCAAGGACGAGCAGAGCCGCAACCAGAAGAATCTCGAAGCCGGCACCGACAAGGACTTTCCCAACCTGGCCAGCGTGCCGGGCGAGCCCAACAGCACGCTCAGCGGCATCGACCGCGACAAGCTCCAGCAAAGCCTGATCGCCGACCGCAACAACGCCAAATACAGCAACGAGCAGCTTGAGGCCGGGCAGGCGAACGTTCCCGGCGTCGCGCCGCCGCCCGCCGCCGTCGCCGCGGCTTCGCCGCCGGCGCAGCAATCCGCCGCGTTGCCGCCCGCGGCAGCGAACCCGCCGGCTCCGGCGAACCCGGTCCAAGCGTCGGCGCCGCCGAAACCGGCCGCGCCCGCGGCGCAAAGCCGCCAGAACGGGCGTCAGGAGCCGCCGGTCGAATCCTCGCTGCAAACCCCCGCCGTGCGTTCCATACCGCAGGGCGAAACCCCGCCGCCGCCACCGCCGCCGGCGAATATCGTCCCGCCCGCCGTTACGGCGCCGGTGAACAACGCGGCCGCGCCATCCTCCGGCCCGGCGCGGCAGGCGCAGACCAATCTCGCCATGCGTTCGCCGGGCGTTGCCGGCGTCGGCGGCATGTCGGTTTCGGTCGGCGACATCACCTTCGCCGCCGGTTCGTCCTCGCTGACCCCCGCGCATAACGGCCCGCTCGGCGAGATCGCCGGACTCTATAAGCAATCGGGCGGACGCATCCGGGTGGTCGGCCACGCCGAACTGGGCAGCGGCGGCGATCCGGTGCAGCAGCAGGTGGCGAGCCTCGACCTGGCGCTCGACCGCGCCAACGCCGTGGCCCAGGCGCTGGCGCAAATGGGCGTGCCGCCCAACGAGATTTCGGTCGAAGCCGCCCCCACGCGCGGCGCCAACGACGTGGCGCGCGCCGAAGTGTTCATGGAATACTGATCGCCGACAGAGCGATCAGCCCGACTCGGACCGCCCCAAAAACTGTCGCCAGTCGCGGATTCCAGGGGTACAAACGGCTCCCCAGGGAGATTCGCGTGAAACCGCCTCTGAAAATCGCCATTGCCGGGCTCGGCACCGTCGGCACCGGCGTGGCTCAATTGCTTGCGCGCAACGGCGATGTCATCGCCCGCCGCGCCGGGCGCCAGATCGAACTGCGCGCGATATTGGAACGCGACCGCAAGCGCGACCGCAAGGTCGATCTGTCGAAACCGAAATGGCACGGGGGCCCGCGCGATCTCGCGGCCGATTCCGGCGTCGAGGCGGTGGTGGAACTGATCGGCGGCACCGAAGGCGTAGCGCTCGACCTGGTCAAGGCCGCGCTCTCCGCCGGCAAGCACGTCGTCACTGCCAACAAGGCGATGCTGGCGCATCACGGCAACGAGCTCGCCGATCTGGCGGCGAAGAACGGCGTCGCGCTCGCCTTCGAGGCGGCGGTCGCCGGCGGCATCCCGATCCTCAAGGCGCTGCGCGAGGGCCTGGCCGCCAACACCATCAACCGCGTCTACGGCATCCTCAACGGCACCTGCAACTATATCCTGACTCAGATGCGCGACAGCCGCCGCGACTTCGGCGATGTACTGAAAGAAGCGCAGAAGCTGGGCTATGCCGAGAAGGATCCAGGCTTCGACATCGACGGCGTCGACACCGCGCACAAGATCGCGATCCTGGCGGCGGTCGCCTTCGGCGGCCGGGTCGATTTCAAGGGCGTGTTCGTCGAGGGCATCCGCCACGTCTCGGCGCTCGATATCGAGTTCGCGGAAGAGCTGGGCTATCGCATCAAGCTGCTGGGCCTGGCGCGCTTGACCGCCGACGGTCTCGAGCAGCGCGTCCATCCCTGCATGGTGCCTGCGGCGACGCCGATCGCGCATGTCGAAGGCGTGTTCAACGCCGTGGTGGTCGAGGGCGATTTCGTCGGCCGGGTCATGCTCGAAGGCCGCGGCGCCGGCGCCGAGCCGACGGCTTCCGCGGTCGTCGCCGATCTCATCGACATCGCCTGCGGCCGCGCCGGGCCGGGCTTCAGAATTCCGGCGGCGCGGCACAAGACGGCGCCGATGGCGCGGCACCGCGGCGCCTATTACTTGCGGCTGATGGTGCTCGACCGCCCGGGCGTGATCGCCGACATCGCCGCCGCGCTGCGCGACGAGCAGGTCTCGATGGAACAGATGATCCAGCGCGGCCGTGGGCCGGCCGGCGAGGCGGTGCCGGTGGTCATCACCACGCACGAGACGGTGGAGGATTCCATGCGCCGCGCGCTCGGCCGCATATCCCGCCTCAAGACCGTGCGCGAAAAGCCGCGTTTGATCCGGGTCGAGACGCTGTGAGGGAGAAAATGACCGATAACAATGCCGGCATGATGGACCGCAACCTGGCGCTCGAAGCGGTGCGCGTCACCGAGGCGGCGGCGCTGTCGGCCTCGCGGCTGATGGGCCGCGGCGACGAAAAGGCCGCCGACCAGGCCGCGGTCGACGCCATGCGCCAGGCGCTCAACGCGCTGGCGATCGACGGCACGGTGGTGATCGGCGAAGGCGAGCGCGACGAGGCGCCGATGCTCTACATCGGCGAGAAGGTGGGCAGCGGGCAGGGGCCCAAGATCGACATCGCGCTCGATCCGCTCGAAGGCACGACCATCACCGCCAAGGGCGGGCAGAATGCGCTGGCGGTGATCGCCATGGCGGAATCCGGCGGCTTCCTCAACGCGCCCGACGTCTACATGGACAAGATCGCCATCGGTCCGGGCTTCGGCGAGGTGGTCGATCTCGACGCCAAGCCGGCCGAGAACCTCAAGGCGCTGGCCAAGGCCAAGAAATGCGAGGTCGCCGATCTGGTGGTGTGCATCCTCGACCGCCCGCGCCACGCCGAGCTGATCGCCAAGACGCGCGAGGCCGGCGCGCGCATCATGCTGATCTCCGACGGCGACGTATCGGGCGTGATCGCGACGGCGCGGCCGGACAGCGGCGTCGATTTGTATGTCGGGTCGGGCGGCGCGCCCGAAGGCGTGCTGGCGGCGGCGGCGCTCCGCTGCATCGGCGGCTTCATGCAGGGGCGGCTCTTGTTCCGCAACGACGACGAGAGACACCGCGCCATAAAAATCGGCATCAAGGATCTGAGCCGCAAATACGGCCTGCTCGATCTCGCCAAAGGCGAAGTCATGTTCGCCGCCACCGGCGTAACCTCGGGCTCCATGCTCCAGGGCGTGCGGCGCTTTGCCGGCGGCGCCATCACCTATTCGATGGTGATGCGATCGAAGAGCGGCACGGTGCGGATCATCGAAGCCACGCATAATTTTTCCCGCAAGACTTATCTCAAGTGAGGCGATGGACGGCGCGCTCCCGGTAGGATTTCTCGGCGTCGAGCGCTCGTTGCGCGGCCTGCGCTGGCGCGAACGCGGCGGCGACGACCGCCTGGGCCTGGCGCTGGCGCAACGTTACGACCTGCCTGAAATCATCGGCCGGATTCTGGCGCGGCGCGGCGTCGACGCGGAGCAGGCGCCGCGCTTCCTGGCGCCGACCTTGCGCGATTTCCTGCCCGACCCGCTGCAGCTGAAGGACATGGGCGCGGCGGTCGCGCGCTTGAAGCGCGCGATCGAGAGCGGCGAGACCATCGCCATCTTCGGCGATTACGACGTCGACGGCGCCACATCGGCGGCCTTGCTGCGGCGCTTTCTCGAATCCTGCGGCGGGCGCGTCGTGGTCTACATCCCGGACCGGCAGCGCGAGGGCTACGGCCCCAACGCGCCGGCCTTGCTCAAGCTGAAACGCGACGGCGCGGCGGTCGCGGTCACGGTCGATTGCGGCGCGACATCCTTCGCCCCTTTGGCCGAAGCCGCCGATGCCGGGCTCGACGTGATCGTGGTCGATCACCATGTCGGCGAGCCCAGCCTGCCGCGCGCATTGGCTGTCATCAATCCCAACCGCGTCGACGAAAGCAACCATCTCGGCAATCTGGCGGCGGTGGGCGTGGCCTTCCTGCTCGCGGTCGCGCTCAACCGCGAGCTGCGCCATTCCGGCTGGTACAAGACCCGGCCGGAACCCGATCTGCTCGCTTCGCTCGACCTGGTCGCGCTCGGCACGGTGTGCGACGTGGTGCCGCTGACCGGGCTAAACCGCGTGCTGGTGGCGCAGGGGCTGAAGGTGATTCAAGCTCGCCGCAATGTGGGATTGGCCGCGCTGTCCGACGTGGCCGGGATCGGCGAGCGGCTCGACGCCTATCACGCCGGATTCATATTGGGCCCGCGCGTCAATGCCGGCGGCAGGGTGGGAAAATCCGATCTCGGCGTGCGACTGCTGTCGACCTCGGACGCGGTCGAAGCGCGCGGCCTTGCCGCCGAGCTCGACCGGCTCAACGGCGAGCGCCGCGCGATCGAGGCGCGGGTTCTGGCCGAGGCGCTCGAACAGGCCGAGCGCGCAGACCCGCGCGCGAAGCTGGTGTTCGTCGCCGGCGCGGGCTGGCATCCGGGCGTCATCGGCATCGTCGCCAGCCGCCTCAAGGAAAAATTCAATCGCCCGGCGATGGTGGCTTCGATCGAGGACGGCATCGCCAAGGGCTCGGGCCGTTCGGTGCCGGGCGTGGCGATGGGATCCATGGTGATCGCCGCGCGCCAGGCCGGGCTGCTGATCAATGGCGGCGGCCACGCCATGGCGGCGGGCTTCACCGCCGAAGCCGCCAGGCTCGACGCCTTGCGCGACTTCCTTGCCGCGCGCGTCGCGGATGCGCTGGGCGACGTCGAACCGGTGCCTGAGCTCGGCATCGACGGCGCGCTTTCGGCCGGCGCCGCCACGCCCGCCCTGGCCGCGATCCTAGAAAAGCTCGCGCCCTTCGGCGCCGGCAATGCGGAGCCGCGTTTCGCCCTGCCCAATCTGCGCATCCTGCGCGCCGATGTCGCGGGCGAAAGCCATCTGCGTTTGATCCTGGGCGATGGCGCCGGCGCGGCGCGGCTCAAGGGCATCGCCTTCCGCGCGCTCGAAAGCGCGCTCGGCCCGGCGCTGTTGAAAGGGCAGGGGCAGGGCTTCCATGTCGCCGGCCATCTGCGCGCCGACAATTGGCAGGGCCGCGAAGAGGTGCAGCTGGTGATTGACGACGCCGCACCGGCCCATGGCTGAAGCGCGCCGCTAAGCCAGCCAGCGTTCCTTCCAGGATTGGAACATCAGCACCGTCCACAGCGGGTACTGCCAGTTGCGCGCGCCGCTCAAATGCTCGCGCCATTTCTCGCGGATCGGCGCGGGGTTGAAAATCCCCTCCGCCGCCAGGCGTTTTTCGGCCAGCAAAGTCTCCGCCCAATCCTTGAGCGGCCCGCGCAGCCAGGAATCGATCGGCACGCCGAAGCCCATCTTGGGACGCTCGATCAGCTGCCGCGGCACGTAACGGTCGAGCACGCGGCGCAACAGGCGCTTGCCCAAGCCGCCTTGCGCCTTCATCGCCGGCGGCAGGCGCCAGGAAAACGCCACCACGCGGTGGTCGATCAGCGGCACGCGCGCCTCGAGCGACACCGCCATCGAGGCGCGGTCGACCTTGGTCAGGATATCGCCGGGGAGATAGGTGAGCGTGTCGAGATACTGCATGCGCTCGACCGGGTCGGGCACCAGCTCCTTGATGCGCTCGTCCCACAACAGCCCCTTCGGCTCCTGGCCGCCCGCCACCACCGCATCGGGCTCGGGCCACTGGCTGATTGTGAGGCGATAGAAATCCTCGGGCGATCCGGCCAACACGCCGGCGAGCTTGTGCAGCTTGTCGCCGAATTGCGGCATCGCCCAGGAGCCGAGCGCGTTCCAGGCGGCGGGCGGAATCGACATCGCGGCCGACGCCATCAAGCCGCGCGCCGCGCGCGGCACGGTTGCGGAGAAACGCCGCGCCGTTTCGCTGTGGAAATAGCGGTTGTAACCGGCGAACAGTTCATCACCCCCATCTCCCGACAACGCGACAGTGACGTGCTTGCGCGTCATCTCCGAGACCAGGAATGTGGGAATCTGCGACGGATCGGCGAAGGGCTCGTCATACATCTCGGGCAAACGCGGTATCACTGCGCGCGCGTGCTCGGGCGAGACATAGAGCTCGGTGTGGTCGGTGCCGAGATGCCCCGCCACCGCAGCCGCGTGCTGGGCCTCGTCGAAGCCTTTCTCGCGAAAGCCGATGGAGAAGCTGCGTACCGGCCGCGCGCTCGATTTCTGCATCAGCGCCAGCACGGTCGATGAATCGATGCCGCCCGAGAGGAACGCGCCCAAGGGCACGTCGGCGATCATGCGGCGCTTGACCGCGTCGCTGAGGAGATCGTCCAGCTCGGCGGCGGCCTCGTCTTCCGAGCCGGCGAAGCGCCCGGCCTGGCCCACGCGCGCGATGTCTTCGAGCGTCCAGAAGGCGCGAATTTCGGGCGGTTTGCCGGCGCGCACCGCCAGGATGGTGCCGGGGGCGAGCTGCTGCACGCCGCGATAGATCGATTGCCCGCCCGGCACATAGGCGAAGCGCAGATAAGCGGCGAGCGCGTCGCGGTCGAGCGCGGCGCGGAATCCCGCATCGGCCCGGAGCGCCTTCAATTCCGAGCCGAACAACACGCCGCCGCCCGGAATCTCCGTCCAATAGAGCGGCTTGATGCCGAGCCGGTCGCGCACGAGATAAAGAATCCGCTCCTGCCGGTCCCACAAGGCCATCGCGAACATGCCGATCAGGCGCTTGACCGTCGCCTCGACACCCCACACCGCCGCGCCTTCGACGATCACCTCGGTGTCGCAATGGCCGCGGAACTTGCGGCCGGCGCGTTCCAGCTCGGGACGCAATTCGTCGGCGTTATAGGCCTCGCCGTTATAGGAGATGACGAAGCGGCCGCAGGACGAGACCATCGGCTGCGCGCCGGCCGGCGACAGATCGACGATCGACAGCCGGCGGTGGCCGAGCGCGATCCCGGCCGGCTCGTCCGCCCACACATCGCCGGCATCGGGGCCGCGATGCTTGAGCGCGTCCGCCATGATTCGGGCGCGGGCGGCAAGACCGCCGCCGTTGCGCGCCAGCAGCCCGGCTATGCCGCACATGAGCTTGTCGAATCGACGGGAGAAGAGGGGAGCCGCATCGCTGCGGAGTGTGGAACGCGGGCCGCTCGCCGTCGAGAGTTTGTTGATTTATAGGCGGGTTCGGGTATTGAGTTGCGGGCGATGAGACGCCGCCAAGTTCTTGTCCTGCCCGCCCTCGCGCTGTTCGCCGCCGCAGCACCCGCTTGGGCGCAAAGCGCGCCGCCGCAGACGCCGCCCGCCTCGGCGGGACCGCCCGATCCCAAGCTGATCGAGGATCTGGTCGCGGCCAACCGCATCCTGGCGCAACAGTCCGTGCTCGACGGTTGGGGCCATGTCAGCGTGCGCCACGACCGGGATCCGAACCGTTACCTGCTGTCGCGCGCGCTGGCGCCCGAGCTGGTGACATCCGACGACATCATGGAATACGACCTCGATTCAAACCCGGTCGACCAGCGCGGCCGCAACATGTATTCCGAGCGCTTCATCCACGGAACGATCTACAAGGTGCGGCCCGACGTGACGGCGGTGGTGCACACCCATGCGCCGCCGCTCATCCCGTTCGGCGTCGTCAACGTTCCCTTGAAGCCGGTTTATCACCGCGCCGCTTTTCTCGCCGGCGGCGTGCCGGTCTTCGACATCCACGACCAGTTCGGCATGACCGACATGCTGATCCGCAACAACGCCGAAGGCGCGGCGCTGGCCAAGACGCTGGGCGCGCACGGCGCCGCTTTGATGCGCGGTCACGGCGCGGTGGTGGTCGGGCCGACGATCCCGATGGCGGTCGAGCGCAGCATCTTCATCTGCCTCGACGCCAACGCCGAGGCCGAGGCGATGCAGCTCGCCCATGGCGGGCAGATCAAATACCTCGATCCCGAAGAGGCGCGACTTATCAACGCGCGCGAGGGCTACGGCCTGCAACGCGCCTGGGAGGCGTGGAAGAAGAAGGCGATGAGCCCATAGCCGATGCCGCGCCGGTTGATTTATGCGGCCATTGCTTTAAGAGTGGGCGCGCCGACAGAGGCCCAACGTCCCCATCGTCTAGAGGCCCAGGACATCGCCCTTTCACGGCGGTAACGCGGGTTCGAATCCCGCTGGGGACGCCAATCAAATCAGACAGTTAACTTTTTCTCGACCCTAACGTACCCAACTTTTACCCAATAAGACCCGTTGGACAGCTTTGGAAACCGCACGAATTGCAAGGCAGCCGGAGACTCTAGATGGACATAGATACTGCTATTTCTAATTTCAAAAATATTGTGGCCGATGTAGCAAAAAACATTCAGACCATTGAAACTGAACAAGATGTTCGGTTCCAGATAATCGATCGTGTCCTCGTGGACGCCCTGGGATGGGAACGACCGGAAATTAAGCAAGAGCCGCATACGTCATCCGGATACGTCGACTATCTATTGCATCACGGCGATCGTAATCGCCTAGTTATTGAAGCGAAACGTACAAGCGCACCGATCCTTAATAGCGCGTCGGAGATTATGCAAACCTATAAATTGCATGGACCTTCACTCAAGGCGTCTCAGGATGGTATTCAACAGGCAGCACGTTACTGTTTCGATAAAAGTGTTCCTTACGCTTGTTTAACAAACGGCATCACCTGGATGGCGTTTCTTGGATATAGGAACGACGGATTAGATGCGAGTAATACAAAAGCTATAGTTTTTCCAACTATGAACGCGATCATCGATAACTTTGCTGTGTTCTATGATCTTTTTTCAAAGGAAGGGGTGCTCTCCAAAAGTAATCTAGTCCATCTAGCAAAATCTGAAGGCCTTTTGGTTGGTCATCAAGAAGTTTTGACTTCAGCAATCAAATTAAAAGATATTCGCCTTCAATTGAAATCAGATCTAGCAGCTAGTTTAGAGAAAATATTTTCGGAATTTTTCTCCGATATGTCAGGCGAGAACAATTCAGACATGGTTCGACATTGTTTTGTTGAGACGACGGAAAGTCAAAATGCAGACGCCCATTTACAAAAAATTACCCTCGAACTCCTTAACTTTGTTGAAACAATTTCGGCGGCCTCCGGCAGTGAACTAGTCCGAGATATCAAAACAGCTGTAGAGACAAAACGAGGCGAAGCGGTCCTAATAATTGGCAATAAAGGCGCTGGCAAATCAACATTTATTGACCGCTTTTTTGAGATGGTTCTCGATCCTGCGTTGCGCAAAAAATGTCTACTTATTCGTGT
>Ga0209006_10000549_pt1 | contig 35125 bp, 32 predicted proteins | sample JacPin_JW_Ref_O2_FD_188567 | JGI IMG/M metagenome (GOLD analysis project Ga0209006, IMG submission 188567) | Forest soil microbial communities from Algoma, Ontario, Canada - Jack Pine, Ontario site 1_JW_Ref_O2 (SPAdes) (version 2) | ecosystem: Environmental > Terrestrial > Soil > Boreal... | reverse complement strand
GCGCGCAGCCGCAAGCCGCTCCACGCGGCTGCTGCCAACGCACCGGCCGTTCCTAGAAACGATCTGCGATTCGATCGAAGACCCATGGTCAGCTCCTTTTTGCTCGCGTTATTTGCGGACGACGGCTGCGGTGCAATTGATTTCGACCAGTGAATTTCCTGGCAAAGCTGCCACAGCCACGCACGTACGCGCTGGACCGCCGTTGGGGAAATAAGTCTTGAATACCTTGTTGAGGCCGTCGTAATTGTCAATCGTGGTGAGAAAGACGGTGAGTTGCAGGATGCTGTCCATGGTGCCGCCGCCGGTTTCGACCAGCTGCTTGACGTTTTCCATGACTTTTTTGGTGTGGGTTTCAATGTTCATGGGAATTTCGCTGTCATCGTGAGAATGAGCGCCCTGGCCGGCGATATAAATCACACCTTGGTACACGATGACCGGGGTGATGAACCCTTTGCCGGCAGGTTTGCCATCGTAGTCCATTTTCTGGACCGTACCGTTCTGCGGCGCTGCTGCTGCGCTTTTGGCCAACGCCCCGGCGAAGCCGATGCCGGAGAGCAGTGCGGCGAAGCGAGTGGCGAAGCTCCTGCGGGTTAGCGGCGTGCTGATCATTTTGTATCCCTCCTGTTTTTGCGAAACAAATTCAAAAATCAAATTGTGGCTACGGTAAGGCGAATGCGAACACATCGGCGCCGGACGCGATGGCTACATATTGTTTGGCGCCGACGGCAAAACTCATCGGCGAGGCATGCATCAACTGGCCAGTATGAAAATGCCAGAGGGGCGCGCCAGATTGCGCGTCCACGGCCTCAAAAGATTCGGCATCGTCGCCAAAAAATGTAAGGCCGCCCGCCGTGGTCATCGTTCCGCCGGCGGAATGTCCGGTGCCGATCTGCGGGTAGCGCCAGGCAAATTTTCCGGAGGTCACATCGTAGGCCAGCAGAATTTTCTCCGGACTACGATTGGGCGGATGCTTGATTCCCGTCGAATAATAGGTGCGGCCCTCTTCGAATTCCTGGGGCTTAAGGAAATAGGTCGCGCAATCTTCCATGGAGAGAAAATAAAGCAAGTGGGTGGCAGGATTGTAAGAGGGCGAATACCAGTTGGTGGCGCCTTCGAAGCCTGGGCAGACCAGCGTTCCGTCGGCGGTGGGCGCAACGTCGGTGCGGATGGGGCGCCCGTTGGCATCAATTCCGCTGGCCCAATTTAATTTTTCAGCAAAGCGTGTAGCGGAGAGAAATTTTCCGTTGGTGCGGTCCAGCACGTAGACAAGTCCGTTGCGATTCGCTTCCACCAGGAGCTTCCGCGGCTCACCTTGATAAAGGGTGTCTACCAGCACAGCGGTTTCGGTTGCGTCGTAATCGAACAAATCGTGCGGCGTAAATTGGAAATGCCATTTCAATTTACCGGTGTCGGGATCGAGCGCGACGACGCAATCGGTGTAGAGATCGTCACCCGGCCGAACCGCGCCGTCGAAATCCGGTGACGGGTTACTGGTGCCCCAGTAGAGAATGTTCAGCTCGGGGTCGTAGGTTCCGGGCATCCAGGTGGTGCCGCCGCCGCGTTCGTACATTTTTCCGGGCCAACTTTCGGAACCGGGTTCGCCGGGGCCGGGAATCGTCCAGAATCGCCATTCTTCCTTTCCGGTCTCGGCGTTATAGGCAGCAAGGAAACCGCGGACGCCATCGTCGCCGCCCGAAGTGCCGACCAGCACTTTGTCGTGAACGATCAACGGCGCGCTGGTCGCCCCGTAGTTCTTGTTTCCGTTGGTGTAGGCCACATCCCACAACAGGTGCCCGGAGCGGGCATCGAGGCAGAGCAGGTGGGCGTTGTCCGTAAGAACATAAACACGCGAATGCCAGACGGCTACGCCGCGGCTGTGGTGCTGCGAAGCGTCATCAATCAAGCCTTCGCTGACCGGCCGCGCATAGTGCCAAATCGAGCGGCCGGCGCGAGCATCCACGGCATAGACATCGTTTGCCGCGCTGATGAAAAGGATGCCATCCACGGCGACCGGCGTGACTTCGAGATCGCTGGAAGCTTTCACATGAAATACCCACTGCGCGCGCAACTGGCCGACGTTTGAGGAGTTGATCTGGCTGAGACTCGAAAATCGCCGGCCGGAATAGTCACCATTGTAAGAAGGCCAGTTGGCACCCGGTGGGGAGACGTGAAGATCTTCCGGAGAGACACTAATGGAGGTCGAAATCGCGGTGGGGTTGGCCTGGGCAGACGCCTGCGCATAAGTGGCCGGCGCCCAAACGGCAAAGCCGGTCAGGATCGCGAAATAGGCTGTCAAAGAATCGAGCCGCCGAGAAAAATCCTTGGGAAAAGTTAGCATAAAATCAGGAATTCCCCGTCACGACAGCTTCGGCCAGGGCACCGCGATTTTTGCCTTGCGCGCCTTCGATGGAAATTTTCACACGCTGAGTTCCGGCGGGCAGTTTCACCTGTTCATCTAACCTGAGAATTTCGGCGGGTTCAGCGTTACCCAATGGCAGCGAGCCAACTTCCACATCACTCTTGTCGAAAAATTGGACGACCAAGCGTCCGGGAAAAAACACACCGAATGATCCGGTGACGCGCAGGCTTGTCGCGGTTCGCGCGGCCCGCAAAGGCTCGACGATCACTCCAGCGTCGGTGACGCCGGAGAATTTCTTGCCCGCGCGACTTGGATACCATTTCGTATCCATCGCGTAGGTTTCGCCCGGCGCAAGTTTTGCCATTGGGCTGTTTAGTTCCGCTTCCATATAAAACGGCGCATCGTCCGGGCTGATACGAATTTCGGGCCGGCCATGTTCGTTCATTTCCACCGCTGGGCCGTTCTTGTAAAAAATTACGCTGGCCTTTCCGGGATATTCCGCGGCGGGGTAGTAACGAAATCGCTCGATCATCGCGTAGCTCGACGCTCGATCGACGACTGCCAGCCAATTCCCGGGCGAATCGATCCACACTTCATTTTGCAGATACAGCCAGTGCAGGCGGAAAAGTCCGCTGGCCACCGAGAACGAAGGGTCGTCAGCCAGCCCGGAACGCACGTGGAATCCATCGAGGTATGCGCTCTTCGCGTTCGCCGGCGTGAAGGCCCAAAAATCGTGGTTGTAGTCCCCGTCGGCGCCGGCGTTCGCGGTGTCATATTGCGTTACCGATTGCATGGACCATTCAATTGGATACGTCGAAATATTTTTCATCACCGCGTGGAACGAAATCTCCGGCGAATCGGCGCCCAGGGTAATTTCCCGCGAATACTGCAATCCGGTGCGCTGGTCGGCAGGGCCGTCAATCCGCACGATGCACTGCGGACGGCGCGAGACCAGGGTTGCCTTGTACTCTCCATCGTCGAGCGCATCCGCGATCGGCCCGGGCCAGTGTTGCGCGTCTTCATTTCCTTCGGGCATGGGCCAGATCTTGTCTCCGCCGTAGTTGTACCAGCGCGGCTTCTCGCCGGACGCGATCGGCGGAAAATATTTCCCTTTCAACTGAGGGTTCTCGAAGAGATAAGCATGGCCAGCAAATTTGACCTGCATCAAACGCCCACCGAGCTTCGGCACCACAATCAACTCCACCCAGCGATTGGTGATGCGCACCGCCGGCAATCCTTCGTGGGTTGTGTCGCTGACTTCGCACCCGGCAACGGCAGGTGGCGGCACGACTTCCGCCTGCGCGAAACCTGCGGCGGGTGTTGTTTGTACCGCGACGAATTGGGCGGCACACACGGCCATAGCGAAAATCGCGCTTTTGATACAAAAGAACTTCCGGCGTTTACCAACACCCGTCGCAAGCTCCAGTGCTAAAGGCCAATTCATTTCAATGTTCGCCAACAATCGTTGATATACAACCGTTCGCGCAGTTTCAAGTGTTTTATTAAAATTTAATAGAATGCACCGAGCAGCCTTAGAGCCGGCCAAATTTCTTTACGGCTTCTTCGATAGATTTGAGCTTCTCGATATAGGCGTACATGGAGTGCTCCTTGAAATCCATTTCCTGGGCCAAGGCCAACACCTCTTTGGCACGTGCGCGGGGCACGGCCACCACGCCGTCGGAATCCGCCACCACGATATCCTGCGCGTTCACGGTGACTCCAGCGCAAGACACCGGCAGGTTAGCTCCCGCGAAACGGTAGTGATGGACCGAAGTGGAAGGCACGATTCCGGTGGCGAACACGGGAAAACCAATTTTCTGCAGGTAAGCGGTATCGCGCACGCCGCCGTCAATCACGGCGCCTGAATAATTCCGCGCGGCCATCGCCGTGCCCATCAAGCCGCCCATACCGGCGATGTCCCCACCGTCTTCAAGAGACATCACGTAGACGGAATTGGGGCCGCCGCCATCAATCGCGGCCAACATGCCAGAGAGCGCATTCGGATCTTGGTTGCCTTCATCTTTTTTGAGTTGCACGGTCACGGCAAAGCCGGCGAAGCGCGAAGTAAAGATTGGCCGCATGTGGTGCGACATGTAACCGCGCTGGCCGAAAAGCTGCTCCAGCGCATCGGACACTGACGCCACTTCCACATGGCGGTATCCCTCGAGCAACGCGGGGTCATCCGCGGATTCCGCGAGAGCTCCGGTCGGCAGTGCGCGCGACGCCCGCGCGGGAAGCACTGAAATCGTTACGACGGCGGCCGTGAGGGCCGCCACTATTATCAGCGCTGCCGTTTTTTGGAGCCCGCTCTTCATCAAAAACGATTCAGATATTTTCATCCGCACGTTTTCCTCCTTCCGAAATTGCTTTTCGCGCACTCTATCACTGTTTTTCAGCGAGAACCCTCTTGGCCGGGTCGTGATCGGAAATGAATGAGGCGCCGTTGCCTGGGAAATTGCTTTGAGATTCATATTCTGGGCGCTAAAGGGAATTCTGCACGCCAACCAGTGGCGTCATTAAAATTTATTAAAGATTGCCGTTGACAGCTTTCTGGCCCTGCGGTAAGACTTTTGCATCGGGTGGTGGGGTTCAGAGCTTTTTCGGTGTGCGAATTTCGCTGAAAGTGCGAGCCGATCGGCTTAGGATGTCGCACGGGCTGAACTCCTTTTTTTGAGCAAACAAGGGGGAACTCGAATGCGTACTTCTCAGCGTTTCTGCGCCGTTTTGGCGGGCATCCTGGTAGCAACCTGCCTGGCATGGGCCGGCATTACGGGCAGCATCGCCGGCATCGTGACCGACCCAAGCGGTTCGGTGGTTCCGGGCGTTTCGGTGACGGCGACCAACACCGCGACCGGCGTGCAGGCCACGGTTCAGACGGACAGCGCCGGCTTCTACAGCTTCCCCGAACTCCCCGTAGGAGATTACGACCTCGAGGTGAAGCAGACAGGATTCAAATCCTACCGCAAGAGTGGAATCCATATTGACGCGAATTCCGCAATCCGCGCGGACGTGAAGCTGGATATTGGCCAAGTTTCCGAGAGCGTCACAGTTACAACCGACGCGGTCCATGTTGAGACGCAGAGCACTCAAATGGGCGAAGTAATCAACAGCCAAAAAATTACCGCAGTGCCCCTCAATGGCCGCGATTTCACGGACCTGTTGAGCCTCCAACCAGGGGTTGTGCCCTCGCAATACGCAGCGCAGTCCGCAGGCCTTAACGACCGCAGCGTATCCGGGAGCGATTCCCTGAATTCCGGGAACCAATCGATCAACGGCCAGCGTGAGGCCGCAAACGGCTTCATGATCAACGGTGCGAACGTCAACGAAGGAAAAAACAATGGAACGGCGGTAATTCCGAACCTGGATTCGATTGAAGAGTTTCGGATTATCACCAACAACTTCGATGCGGAGTATGGGAATTATAGCGGCGGCCAGGTGAACGTCGTCACCAAATCCGGGTCGAACGGTTTTCATGGAGATTTGTTCGAATTTAATCGCAACACGGCATTTAATGGCCGCGACTGGTTTGCACCTTCCATCGGCAAGCTAATTCAGAATCAGTTTGGTGGCACAATTGGCGGGCCGATCAAAAAAGACAAGACTTTCTTTTTTATAGATTATCAGGGAACACGATTGATTTCCGGGCCGACCGCCAGCACTTTCGTTCCATCGCTCGCTGATCGCAACGGAGATTTTACCGACCAGGAGGGTGCGCTGGCAGCGGCCGCCGCCAGCACAGCGGCTGGTAACAGCTCGAATGGTGTGGTCCAAGGAGCGGCCTGGGCCCAGACGCTTACCAGCCGGTTGGGCTACCTAGTGACGGCAAATGAACCTTACTTCGTTCCGGGTTGCACCAGCACAGCGGTTTGCGTTTTGCCCAACGGACAGCTCCCGCCTGCAAAATTCGCGCCGGCGGCTACCGGCCTTTTGCCGTTCGTTCCGACGCCGCTAAACCCAAGTTCCATGCCTGGCGGCCCGAATTTCAACACCACGCAGGCGGAACAACGGCTACGGGACGATAAAGGCGGAATTCGGATCGACCAAAACACCGCGCAGTTCGGAACAATTTCTGGTTACTGGCATGTGGACGACGACACCAACAACAGCCCGTATCCGAACGGCGGCGCGAATGTGCCGGGGTTCAACTCCTTGAGCTTTAGTCGAGCGCAAGTCATCGTTTTGGGCGACACCAAGACTTTCTCCTCGACGGCAGTCAACGAATTTCGCTTCAGCTATTTGAGAACGGCGAACCATCTCTTCGAGCCACAAGGCGGCCTAGGACCAACTCTGGGATCGCTCGGATTCACCGAAGGCTTCGACCAGCCGGGCGGTATCGGACCCATCTCTCCCGGACTCGAAGGCGTTCCGTCGGTTTCGTTTGGGCTGCTTGGTTTGAATATTGGCGTGCCGTCGGATACCACCAACCAGTTCAACAACACTTTTGAATGGCAAGACGGCTTCACGAAAATCATCGGAACGCATAGCATCAAGTTCGGCGGCCAGTTCCACTATGACCAGATTAACGACCGAAACTTCTTCGGCGAAAACGGTGACTTCACGTTTGACGGCAGTGAATCCGGATCGGATGTGGTGGATTTCTTTCTCGGTGCGCCGGCCCAATTCATCCAGGCCAGCGAGCAGCTGCTGGATTCGCGTTCGAAGTATATGGGGCTGTACGGGCAGGACAGCTGGCGCGTGACGCCGAATCTGACGCTCAACTATGGTTTGCGTTGGGAATTCAGCCAGCCGTGGTATGACACCCAAAACAAAATCGAAACGGTGGTGCCGGGCGAGCAGTCAGTGGTTTTCCCGGGTGCGCCGACGGGTTATTTGGTCCCGGGCGACCCGGGCATTCCGTCGACGCTCGCGCCCACGCGCTATCACAACTTCTCGCCGCGTATCGGCCTGGCATATTCTCCCGGCGCCGATTCCGGATTTCTGGCCAAGTTGACCGGCGGTCCGGGCAAGACCAGCATACGCGCGGGTTTCGGCATCTTTTATACGTCGGTGGAAGACCTAACCCAGTTTCAGGAAATTGGCGATCCGCCGTACGGATTGTTTTACGTGAGTCCAGCGCCTCCGCTGTTGGAAACGCCGTACATCGATCGCGGCTCCAATAATCCGGAAGGCCAGCGGTTTCCGTTCGTCTTTCCCCCAGCAGGAGCCAGCGCGAAAAATCCGGACACAACTTTCAACTGGCCGGGGGTGCTGCCGCTATCCGGGACGCTGGCGTACAACACGCACAATGTGTTGCCGCGCACCAACGATTACGAATTGTCGCTGGAGCGCCAGATAGGAGCGAATACCGTATTCAGCGCGAGCTATGTAGGAAATCAGGGCCACAAGCTGATCAGCCTGGTTGAGGCAAATCCCGGCAATCCGGGTCTGTGTTTGGATCTGATCCAGTTGAATGCTTTGACGAGTTCGGGACAGCAGTGTGGCGGGTTTGGAGAAGGACAACAATATATTCTGCCGCCAGGCGTGCCGTACCCGGCCGCGGCCACTCCAAATGTCCAACTTGTGCCGGCTACGCAATGCGGTCCGGCAAATCCCGGCAATCCTTGCATCGTGAATACGACTTACACGGTGCTCGGACCAAACTTCGCGGACATTCCGTACGAAGCGACGATCGCGCAGTCGTCTTACAATTCGCTGCAACTCAGCCTGAAACATACCAGCGGCCTCTCCACTTTTCTGATCGGATACACCTACAGTAAGTGTATGGATAACGCTTCGGGGTTTCAGGAAGGATTAAATCCATTCGATCACCGACGGAGCATCGGACTGTGTATTTTTGACGTGACGAACAATTTCGTGGCCAGTTACGACACCCGAGTTCCGTTCGATCGGATGTTTCATACCTCAGGGTGGGTGAATTACCTCACCGCGGGGTGGTCGGTATCGGGGATCACCAGTTTTGTGAGTGGTCTTCCCGTGACGCTCTCGGAATCCGACGACAATTCCTTTACCGGAACGCAAGGCGGCGAAGCCCAAATTGATTTGCCGGACTTCGCGGGCGGAAAAGTTCTGCAGACGACCAACCCACGGAACGGAGGAACCTACTTCGACACCAGCCTGTTCTCGCCAGAGGCGCCCGGAACGATTGGAAACTCACGACGACGTTTCTTCCATGGGCCTGGCCTGAACAATTGGGACATGGCGCTGCTCAAGGACACCAAGTTTACCGAGACAAAAACTTTGCAATTCCGCTTCGAAGCATTCAACGTCTTCAACCACGCGCAGTTCTCGGCCAACGGTTCGTCGGGCTTTGGCGTAGTAGGCTCGTCCGGATTCGGGGTGATTTCGTCTACCTATGGACAGCCCCGCATCTTACAGGCCGCTCTGAAGTTTTTATTCTAAGAGCGATTTGTGGGCCGATACGCAACTGCGGATTGCCTATGGGATCTCTTGACGAATCATCGCGGTCCTTTGGGGCTAATCGCGGGACTGCGGGTTTGTTTCGCATTCGCGGGATCTTCCGTGCTCGCAGCGATCCTGTTTTCATCAAGCTTGGCCTTGGCGATCGAGAAGTCGTGGGAGCAACAGGCGGGTTCACCGAAGCGCTCTACGGTTGTCGTGAGTGACGCTGGGAAGAAGCTTTTCGATGGAAACTGCGCGGGCTGTCACGGATTGGATGCGCGAGGCGGGGAGCACGCGCCGAACATTGCTACGAATTCCGAGATTCAGCGTAAGTCGGACCAGGAATTATTTCGCATCGTGCATGATGGCGCCGCGAATCTAACGATGCCGGCGTTCAGCAGCATTTTGAGTGACGGCAAGATTAAAGCTGTGGTCGCGTATTTGCGGTCGCTACAAGGGCGCGCGGCTGGAACGCCCGCGACGCTGCCAGGCGATCCCGTCGCGGGCAAATCACTTTTCTTCGGCAAGGCCGCCTGTTCGCACTGCCACACCGTGGTCGAATCGGGTGCGGGTTCGGGCGGCTTCATTGCGTCGGACCTTACCGGTTACGCAGCAGGCCGCGAACCAGCGGAAATCCGGGGCGCGATTACCAATCCAAGCGAAAACCCAAATCCGCGCGCGCGCACTGCGGTCATCGTCACACGCGATGGCCAAAAATTGAGCGGATTAATTCGCAATCAAGATAATTTTTCGGTGCAGTTGCAGTCGCTCGATGGCGTATTTCATCTGCTGCAGCGTTCCGATCTCGCGAGCGTAACGTACGATACGCAATCGTTGATGCCAGCCGACTACGGGCAGCGGCTCACGCCCGCCGAACTGAATGATTTGGTAAGTTTTCTGATACGTGTGTCAGCTTCTGAACCGGCAGCCGGACACCGGGACAAAAAAGCACATAACGGTGAAGATGACGAGTAACAGCGACGATTGTTGCGGAACACCGGCGCCGCCGCTCCTTTTTCAGAATGGGAAAATTTGAAACATCCCGAGGACTTGATGCCGAGATCCAGAATGACGCTGGGAATATTTTTGGTAGTCGCGGCGATTGTGGTGATCGCCGGCCTCGCCAGACACCGCGTTCATGCCGCGCAATCGAAGGTTGCATTCAGTCTCGAGCCCCTTACGCCGGAATTCTCTAAACTCATCGCGCCTAAAGCAAAGTTGGTGACCATGGCCACGGGTTTTGGCTTCACCGAGGGCCCGATGTGGAGTTCCGGAAATGTTCTGATGGTCAGCGATGAGACTGCCAACAAAATTTACATGGTGCAGATGGACGGTTCCAAGAAAAGCTTCATCGATCTTGGCGATCCCGATGGCAATACCTGGGAACGTGACGGCAATTTGATTGACTGTGCCAGCGTGCTGCGGGCCATCATTTCCATCTCGCCCGCGGGCGGACATTACACCGTGCTGGCGGATCGCTACCAGGGCAAGCGCTTCAATAGTCCTAACGACATCGTCGTCGGCCCCGACGGTGCATTTTATTTCACCGATCCGACGCTCGACCTGCCGCAAGGGCAGGCCCAGGAAATTCCGTTTCAAGGCGTCTATCGGTTCGGCCAAGATGGCTCGGACGTGACCCTGCTTACCCGCGAACTCACGCAGCCGAACGGCCTGGCCTTCTCGCCTGACGGCAAACACTTCTACGTGGACGACAGCGAACAGCGCAACATCCGGGTGTATGACTTCCACAAGGACGGAACGATTTCGAATGGAAGGATTTTCGGTGAGGAATCCGGCGGCAAAGATGATGGCGTGCCGGATGGGATGAAGGTCGACCAGCATGGCGATCTTTTTGTCACCGGGCCACGCGGAATCTGGGTTTGGGACAAAAAAGGCCGCCATCTCGGAACGATCATCATGCCGGAGCAGCCGGCGAATCTAGCCTGGGGCGATGAGGACTACGGGACACTTTATATTACGGCCACCACGTCGGTGTACCGGCTGCGCACCAAGACACACGGCTTCGTGCCGTATCTGCCATTTGCCGCCGTTGACGTAAGGAAGTGAAAAATGCTCGGCCTCTTTCGTTCTTGCAGAAATTCAAAAGGCTCCAGAAACTGTTAAGAGGACAGTTCGGAGATTTCGCGTCTCTCGAATTTTGGATTCGGCCCGAAATCTCTACTTAACTACTTAAATGGAATCGGTTCGGGGATTGCTTCGCCGTCTTTTCGGGGGTCGGAAGCGCCGTAGTTCACGCCGGTGGAAAAATCACGCCGGACGGCCTGACCGCCGCCGACGGCCTGAGAGAAGCTGCCTTCCAACCCAATCTTGTGACCTCGCTGCGTCAGCACAGCGCGAATCTCTGACGGAAAGCGATCTTCCATCTGCACGTCACAGCCGGTGAAAGTATATTTCGTAAACCTGGGCGCTTCCATCGCGGCTTGAATGTTCATTCCGTGATCGGCGACGTTGGACACGAACTGCGCGTGTGCTTGCGCCTGATTGAATCCGCCCATGATGCCGAAGGCGATTCGTTCCTGGCCGCGCGACATAAAGCCGGGAATGATTGTGTGCAGAGGCCGCTTGTGTCCGGCCAGGACGTTGGGCGATTTTGGATCGAGACTGAAAAGTCCACCGCGGTTATGCAGCACGAAGCCGGTGCCGTCGGCCACGACTCCGGAACCGAACGAAGAGAAATTGCTTTGAATCAGCGAGACCATGTTGCCGTCCCGGTCCACGACGCTGAGGTAGGTGGTGTCGCCCTTGGCGGAAAATTCCGGTTCACCCGGGCCGACCTCGCAATTGGCCTTGGCCATATCAATTAGCTTCGCGCGTTGCGCCGCGTAATCCTTGGACAACATTCCCGCAACCGGCACACGGCTGAATTTCTGGTCGGCTACATACCGATACATATCGGCGTAGGCCAGCTTCTTGGCTTCGATCATGAGGTGCGGGACGTCGGCCGGATTCTGAAACTGGCCGAAGGGAAACGTTTCCATAATGTTCAGCATTTCGAGCGCGGCAATTCCCTGTCCATTCGGCGGAATTTCGTAAACGGTCCAGCCGCGATACGTGGTGGAGATGGGCTCAACCCATTCGCTGGAATATTCGGCGAGATCTTCGGCGGTCATCGCGCCGCCGAGCTTCGATGAGGTGGCTACGATGCGCTTGGCGATATCACCTTGGTAAAAAGCGTCGCGTCCGCCGGCGGCGACGAGTTCGAGCGAGTGCGCCAAATCAGGATTATGAAATACTTCTCCAAGATGCGGAGCCGTGCCGTTGGTCAAAAAGGTCGCGGCGGCGTTGGGATCCGCGAGCAATTTCTTTTCGTCCCCCGCCCAATACTCGGCGGCGAGTTCCGGGACCGGGAAACCATCTTTCGCGAAATGGATGGCCGGCGCTAGTACATCGGGAAATTTTTTGGTTCCGAAACGCGAGAGAAGTTTCGACCATCCATCCACCACGCCGGGCACCGTGGCAGAATCGATTCCGTGCTGCGGCATTTTGTCTTGGCCCTTGCCGTGAAGAAATTCGATGGAAAGCTTAGCGGGCGCCCAGCCGCTGGCGTTGAGCCCATACAATTTTCCAGTCTTCGCTTCGTAAATGATGACGAACAGATCGCCGCCCATTCCGTTCATCATGGGCTCCACGACACCCACCACGGCGTTCGCCGTAACCGCGGCGTCAATCGCGTTGCCACCCCGCGCCAAAATCATCGCGCCAGCCTGCGAGGCCAACGGGCTTTCGGTGGCCACAATTCCGCCGCGCGAGACAACCATGGATCTCGCCTGGGTTCGACTTTGGGTATGGGCAGTGAAAGTAGACATGGCTACGGCTCCGGCGAAGGCTGTGAGGATCGTGAAATATCGCCGCGATTGATTGGATGGAAGCATCGGTCGCTGTCCTCACTTCTTTGATTGGTTCAACGACATCTGATCGCTTCGCAAGCAATCACAAGCAGAACGCTCGCGAGAGATCGTCCATTTCTCATTTAGCAAAAACACGCTAGCACAATTTTGAAGCATTTACTTCCGGACGGTGAATGAGCGGGCAGAAAAATATTGGAGAGATGGTAGGCCCGAACGGGCTCGAACCGTTGACCTGGCCGTCTTACGACGGCTCGCTCTGGTCCTTCGCTTTCGCCAAGAAGTCGGTCAGCGCTGGCAGGGCTGGCAGCGCGAAGTCGCGAGAACGCGGCTCACATCGACGCCGAATTGCCCTGTCGTGGAAAGGATTAGCCGCAAGGACGATAGGTCGGGCGAAATAGAACAAACTGGATCGAGGCAGCGACCTCAACGGTCAAAACCACGGAGGCATCCGGCTTCGGGATAGTACACAGTTGCACGCGTGAAAGGCCCCGAAGCGTTCGCAACATGCGTTGACGCGCTTCGGCCAACTGCGTAAGCAAGTATTCGCGTTCCGCGGGTGTCATCGTGATTTTGTTGACCCGGGGATGCTGGTCGATTCGTTTCGATTTTAGATGGGTACATTTTAAAGCACGCGTCTCCTGCATGAGCGCAAGACATTTGTGGAGTCGCTCTTCGGGCATACACCCGCGCTTCAGTCCTTGGGAGGTTTTTCCTCGCGGGGCGGAGCGGCTTCGTGCTGTGACGGTGGTTTCGACTCATGCTTGGTTGCAGGCTTCGGTTCCGATTGAGGTTTGACCTCGGATTTTGGTTCGCGTGCGGTTACGGGCTTTGACTCGGTTTGGGGCTTCGCTTCGGTTTTGGATTCATGACTGGTGGCAGGTGGTTTTGTCTCGGTTTTGGGTTTGGCCGCAGGTTCTGATTCATGCGTGGTTGTCCGCTTCGATTCCGTCTTTGGCGCCGCTTCGGACTTGGATTCATGCGTGGTTGTCCGTTTCGGCGCCGGTTGAGGCTTCGCTTCCGGCTTGGCCTCCGGTTTTGACTCGCGCGCTGCAGATTTTGTTTCCGTCCTCGGCGCGGCCTCGGGCTTGGATTCGTGAGTGGATGTAGGTTTCGATTCCGTGCGCGTCTCGCTCTCCGCTTTGGGTTGAGACTTAACTACTGGCTTCGATTCCGTTCGAGTCTTGGACTCGGTGCTGCGTTCAGTTCGAGGTTTGCTCTCTGCGCGCGGCGTGCTTTCGTTGCGGGGCTTGGCCGCGGGTTTCGGTTCGGTTCGCTTGGTGGTCAAGCGGTCAGAAGCGGATGCCTTTGTCTGAACTACCCTTGGGCCTTTGAATTCGCCGGGCTTCTGGGTCGCCTGCACCGCCGGGCGGCCGTGATTAGCTGACGCGAACTGGTTGCGATCGGAGCGCGCTGCGCTGATGTGTTGTTCTTGCACGGCCGTCTGCGCAGTATGGTGCTCGCGTGCGAATCGTTCTTGCTCGGCCGTTGGACGCGCAGTGACGCCGCCGCGACCGCCGTTGTAGCTGACGTGCGTGTTGTGCACCACGATAGTCTTCTGGTAGACGTTGTGCACCACCGCGACATTCACGTTGTTTACCCGGCTGTTATAAAAAAAGTTGCTGCCGCGCCAGTAGCCACCGCCGTAGCCGATGCCGGAATAACCGAAACCATAGTTGATGCCACCATAGAAACCCACTTGCGGTCCCCAGTAGCCGGCGTTCCAGACATACGCGCCGCTATTCCAGCCCCAGTAGCCGGGCGTCCAGAGCAGTCCAACTGCGGGCGGTTCGACCCAAGTTCCAGGGACCCAAAAATAACCTCCATCATCGGTGTAACTCCAATATCCTGGCGTCCAGATATAACCCTCTTCCGGGCAAATGGGCTGCGTATAGACGGGCAAAGCAGGCGGGGCAATTGCGACCGAGAGAACAACCTGCGCTGAGGCTGTAGAAAACGTCACAGGAACTGCGAAAAGGGCCACGGTCAGTAGGAGCCACCGCGCACCACCGAGAAACTTGAGCAGGCGATCGAAATTAGAAATGCGCATTTATGTCACCTCGTATACGGGCTGGCGTTATACCAATAGCTGTACGCGGTCAGATGGAAGGCTGCGATACGGCAAAGGCTCTAAAGGAACAAAGACTTTGCCGTACGGCGGCGAAGCGTAATCGCCGAGACCAATTCCTATCTGTGGGCCTCGGGCGTGGACGTCCGCAGAGAACAGGACTTTGGGCCAAAAAATGGATCAGGCGGAGCCATGAAGAGGACGAACAGAGTATCGGCAACCCGGAACTTGCAGTACTATGCCCTGGTGTGAGGGAATAGGAGGTATGGTGGGCGATAATCGCACTCAAGATGATAAAGCCGACAAGCCTTCGATCACACTCCCAGGTGTCGTCGAAAAAATCATACCGGCGGTCCCTCCAGTTGTTCCAGAGAAAGCACAGATCTCCGTTGAAGGGGCGGACCATCTTTACAAAGAGATTCGCGTAGATAATGCGCTGGAAGACAAGGATGGAAAAAAAGTAAAACTGAAGCCCGGGGCGGAAGTAGAAGTCACGATCGAAGCTGATAAGTCCGCGATTGACACCAAAGAGCAGCCCAAGAATCCGTAGCACCGCTCAGGTCGAAAACCTTGCGCAATTGGTGACGAATGGCTACGAGCTTGCCCAAATCGCGGAGGGAGTTCCTGCCACTGTCCAATGATTTCAAGAGGATAGATGGTAGGCCCGAACGGGCTCGAACCGTTGACCTCCACCGTGTCAATCATGAGGTCAGAAAGCTAAATCCCTTTGCCTGCTTTGCTTTTCCGTTCCTAACTTCACTGAGAATAGCCCGAAAATGAATAGTTTTGGTGACAAATTGGTGACGAGTTTACTGCTCGGCATAAATGCGACCTCCGTTGAAGGTGATCGCCCGTCCGCCGTGGATGATGGATCATGACTCGAAGGGAGTCGACCGCGCTGTGTCCGCAGTCGTCAAGCGCTTTCCGAAATGTCGAACGCTGAACTCGCTACGTCGAGGCGTAAATGGTGCAGATGTTGGCGTGCCGAGGCGGCTTTGGCTTCGCGCTGGAAGCGCCGGAGTGCGGTGGGATCCTGGGCGACATCATCGGGAAGAAATTTCAGCGCGAGGGAGCGATCAAAACGCGCCAGCGCGAGAGCGAAGCGGACTCGCCACTCACGCTCATTGCACTATTGGCGACGAATTTCACGGGCGCCTTGTGATGACGCGGGCAGACCGACTCACCAAGTTGTTTGTAGTCTTCAAAGGAAAAAGGCGCTGAGTTGGTCGCCTTTTCCTTCTACTTTACCTTTACTCATCCACGGTTAACGGTGACGGTGACGCCGGGTTGGTGCGGCTGCCTGCCGCTCTAAAGGAGATTTCCGAATCCACCAGAGAACTCTGCCGATGATGCGCCAACTCCTGTCCCGCTGCATCGAAACAGGTTTGTAGTTTTCCTCTTTTGGCCGCCGGTCTGGGCGTTGAATCTGTTCAGCCTAGCCGACCTTATGATGGCGCACGGTGCAGGCGGTCCGCACGGACCTACCGTCAGTAGCCGGACAGCTAGGGGCCGCTTACGCGTTACGGGTCAATCCGTCGATCGCGCCGTCGCGTGGTGCAAAACTACCGGGCCGAGCTTGATCCCGTACGGTGCATCGCGATGATTGTTTCGTGTTTGCCTCCAGTTCACGCGAGGCATAATCAGCGAATCGTCAATCCGGTCCTCGAACTTGACCGCAATTTTGAGAAGAGAATCGAGCAAAGCGTCCGATAGCAGATGAGGCTCCAGGCCCAGGTCGATGAGCTTGGAGTGCTTCGCATTGTAGTAGTGTTCCTCGGCTTCGACGCGCGGATCGGGAATGTGCGAGATCTCGACTTTCAGTCCGATTTTTATGGCGGCTTTCTGAATGAGGCGAGCGATTTCCAGAATCGAAAACCGTTCCGTGAATTGATTGTAAACGCGACATTCGCCAGGCGCCGCCGGATTCAAGCACGCCAGCTCAACGCAGCGAACGGTATCGCGAATGTCGAGGAAACCTCTTTGCTGGCCGCCCTTTCCGTAGACGGTCAGCGGGTGGCCAATGACCGCTTCAACGCAAAACCGATTCAAAACCGTCCCGAAGATTTCGTCATAATCAAAACGGTTGACGAGGACTTCGTCGAGCGCGACTTCGTCGGTGATGGTTCCATAGACGATGCCCTGGTTGAGATCAGTGGCGCGCAGGCTCCAAGCCTTGCAGGCGAACATGATGTTGTGACTGTCGTGCACTTTGGAGAGGTGGTAAAAGGAGCCTGGCTGCTTGGGGAAAGGAAGCAGGTCTTTGCGGCCATTATGTTCGATGGTGATATAGCCTTCTTCGATGTCGATATTCGGAGTGCCGTATTCACCCATCGTTCCAAGCTTAATCAGGTGACAATCAGGCTGAAATTCGCGGAGCGCGAAGAGCAAATTCAATGTTCCCACGAGGTTATTGGTCTGCGTGAACACCGCGTGGCGCAGGTCGATCATTGAATACGGAGCGGAGCGCTGTTCTGCAAAGTGAACGACGGCTTCGGGCTCGAAACGCTTAATGACCGAAGACAGAAACTCATAGTCAGTGACGTCACCGACATAGGAATCGATCGTAAGCCCCGTGATTCTCGCCCAGACCTTCAATCGTTCGCTGAGAGGGCGGATCGGAGTGAGAGTTTGAGCGCCCAGTTCGTGGTCCCACTGGCGACGGACAAAATTGTCGACGATCGCCACCGAATGACCTTGCTTCGATAGGTAGACAGCCGTGGCCCATCCACAATAACCATCACCTCCGAGAACAAGAATCTTCATCTATCCTCCTCACGCCTTTATTTTGCTCAACTGCCGGTTTCCGGCGTACCCAATGCGGACCTTCACCCCGGGACTGGACTGAGACTCCTCAACCAGTTTGGCTGGAGTATTTGGGTGTTCGGAGCCAAGCGCAGTTCTACTTTTGGTTTCGTTCCATCTGCCAAGAGAAATGCCAAAAAACAATCCGTGTGAGGTATCGAAAGGTTGAGCGAGGTTTCGTTGGAGGTTGGGCGATTGCTCAGTAGGAGCTTTCCTCCACTACTGGCGATTACGATTAAGTTGGAAGGGCCGACGAGCGTCCCCAGATGAGGGATTGCCGAGCCGGCCGTCAGCAGATAATACCGGTTCGGGGATGCCCACAGTTGTTGGAATTGTGAATCTTGGATAAAAACCGAAGGTGCGTCCGGCGCGGAGGCTCCGTACTCCAGATTTTGGACTTTGCCATTCAGCAGTAACACGGGTCGATTGGTGTAAAACACGACAGAAGAAAATCCGTAATACTGTCCATTTTCAATCAGCATCCCTTCCGGCGCGCTTAACAGAGCGTCTGCCAGCGGGCGCGACGACAGATACGGGTCAAACACTACGAGAGCTAGTCGCGCGGCCTGAAGAAACAAAATCATCATGACGGAGATAGCAACGCACGCCCGGAGGGCATTCGCACGAATGGTTCCGATTGCGCCCACTAGGAATGCGACTCCCGCCAGAAGCAGTGGCCTTCGCAAATATGCGAATGATTCGAGCGTGAGGTCCAGCATGTGGCCCATGGAGAGCCTGTACGCATTCGGATGGCGCGACAGCGCGGAGGCAATGTCCCCAGGCGTGGGCAAATTTCTGACGTTCCAATAAATTCCAAGCACCACCACGACCGCACAGGCCGAAAGCACCGTCAGAGCGCGCGTTCCCCAACGAACCCAGGAATTATCTTCCGCGATTGCGGAGCCAATGAGTAACGCAAGCGCGGGATAGCAGGGCATCGAGTAATATTCCTGGGTCGTGGAAAATGTGAAGAACACCATTACGACCCCGGCCCAGCAAAGCGCGAGTAATCTAGTCTGTCCGGCACGATCTGCCGGCTTGAACGACAGTTTCAGTGCCGCGGGAAGGTACACGCTCCACGGAAATAACCACACCAGCGTCAACAGCCAAAATAGCGCCCGCGGAACGGTGTCGTAATCCCTCGGGTATCGCATATTCAAAAATCGCAGCAATTGTTCGTTGATAAAAAAGAACCAGAGGAAACCGTGATATTGCCCGGGACCGCTGTGGAGGGTGAATTCAAAATACGGCGGATTTCGCAGGGTCGCCAAGATGTGCCACGGCGCTGCGATCGCCAAAACCACGAGGAACCCACTAACGAGGTGGAGCCTTTTCCAGACTCGCGGTGAGAAGAATTGATGCGTGAGCAGGAGGTAAATCAACGCGGAAGCCACCGGGAAAAATACTCCGATCAGGCTCTTCAATAGAAGTCCAATCCCCATGCATGACGCGAACAACGACGCCCACATGCGCGGATGATTTTCCTGCTCATCAACGGCACGCAGAAATGCCCACATCGCGAGCGCGGTCGTCAGCGTGAGGATCACGTCCGGGATGAGAATTCGCGTAAACAGGAATAGCCCCACGCCCGATGCCATGCACAACCCGGCGTAAAATCCGGCTCTTTCTCCGAAAGCCCACTTGCCAAAAAGCGCTGTGACCCACGCGAGAACGATTGCCGCGAAGACGATCGGAATACGCGCGGCCCAGTCGTGCACACCGAATATTTTGTAGGAAATCGCGATCGCCCAATAAACGATGGGCGCCTTTTCCAGGTAGGTGACACCGTCCAAGCGAGCGGTAACCCAGTCACCGGACGTCAGCATGTTCCGGGCGATTTGAGCTTGCACGGCGTCGACATCGTCCATCAGCGAGGGAGGCGACCCCATACAACCCACATAGATCGCGGCTGCGCAGAACACGACGCCTAGGGCAAAGTAACGGTTGATTCCGAAAACACCCGGTCGAATGAAGCTTCGGGTATTGACTGAATTCCCCATTTTTTCATCCATAAGAAAAGAATCATCAATCCCCACAGGTGATATCCAAGATTTGCCCGTCGTTCGAGATGAAGTTTCAAGTACGTCTGAAGGACACTCGGCCGAAACAGTCCTTTATGGTCCAAAGCTCCCGCCGTCACGGTCTCCACTAACATCGCACGAAGGCAGCCGCGCAGCCATTCGTGTGCCGGGATGTCGAAGCCGACTTTACCGCGACCCACAATCGATGATGGCAGCTTGTCCTTCATCAATTTTTTAAGCAGAACCTTCTGGCACGAACCCCGAATCTTGAATGATGTCGGCAACGTGGCGGCGAATTCGACGATTCGATGATCGAGAAAGGGCGGACGTACTTCGAGTGCGTGAGCCATGCTCATACGATCCGTCTTGACCAGAATGTCGTCGGGCAGAAAATATTTTTGATCGAACCAGAGATACGGCGCCAGATCGTCATTTGTCGAATCGGATAAATCGCGCACGTGTTCAAGAAGATCGTCGAGCGCCCCAGGAAGACGACCGGTTAGCATCGAGTCTTTCTGGGTTTCGGAGAACGTGCCATTCCAGTAGGTGTGCGCGCGCTCCGGCGGCAAGAGGCTACCTTCCAGAAAACGCTTTGCCTTGTACTCAAAACCAATTTTTTCGTCAGACACCGGCCAGAGACCCGTGAAACCTTTGGCCGCTCGGAGCGCGGTCGTCGGCAATCGACGACTCCGTTTTGCCAGGTGGTCCGCTCGGTACGTCAAATACCCGCCGAATAACTCGTCTGCGCCTTCGCCGCTGAGCGCGACGGTCGTTCTAGTCTTGCTCAGCTTCGAGAGAAACCAAACCGGCAGTGCGCCGGCGTCGGCGCTGGGCTCGTCCGAGTAGTACGCAAATTCTTCAATGGCATCCCGCAGGTTCGATCCGGAATTCAAATCGAATTCTGTATGGTCGGTTCCATACCGCTCCGCCATTTGATGCATGTACGAGCTCTCGTCCAAGCTACGATTTCGAAAGGAGATCGAGAATGTTTTTAGCGGCGCGCGGGATTCTGTCGCAGCATAATGCAACACTGTGGAAGAATCGACGCCTCCGCTGAGCCATACACCCACCGGAACGTCCGACGCCAATTGCTCTCGCACCGACTGCTTCAAGAGCGTGTCGAGCTCTTCTTTAGCGGCTTCCAGCTTCCAATCGCGTGGAGCACCGAATGGAAGTTTCCAGTAGGAGTCGGTAGAGACCTCTCCATCGCGCCACTTCAGCCAACTTCCGGGCGCGAGTTTTTCGACGCCATCCACAAGAGTCCACGGGTATGGCACGTAATTAAGCGAAAGATAACAATCCAACCCCTCTAAACTCAGACGGCGCTCGATTTCCGGATGAACGAGAATCGCCTTAAGTTCCGATCCGAAAAAAAGTTCTCGTGCACGACGCGCCAGGTACAGAGGCTTGATGCCCATCCTGTCCCGCGCCAGAACGAGCGTCCGTGTCGACTCGGTCCAGACAGCCAGAGCAAACATTCCCCTCAGGCGCGAAAAACATTCCGTATTCCATTCCACGAATGCATAGAGAGCGGTCTCGGTATCGCAAGTGGTGCGGAATCGATGTCCCCTACTCTCCAGTTCGGCTCGCAGCTCTCTGTGGTTGTAGATCTCGCCATTGAAAACGATGACTGCGTCGCCATCCTCGCTGCGAAACGGCTGGTCGCCCGACTCAAGATCTATAATCTTCAGTCTTGTGGCTCCCAGCGAGACGGAGTGCGACTGGAAAACGCCCAGTTCGTCCGGTCCGCGATGAATCAGCGTCGTTGCTGCCATTCGAATGCGCTCGCTATCGGGACATCCGTTTCGGTGGGTAAACCCGGCAATTCCACACAACTGGCGAGACCCCTTCGTCAAACGGCGGAGGAACGCGCCGTTCATCATTAGCTTTTGAATAAGTCTTAAAGACCCAAGACTACGGGTTAAACGAAATCTTAAAGATTTAAGAGTTAAAAAGACATAGACGCGGACAACCATCGAAGGGTTGTAAGAACTCTTAGAAAAGCTTGAAGGAATTAAAACAGTTTAGAGACTTTGTCGTCCGCATCGTGGTCGCCGTCGCCTTTTTTGCCTTGAGTGATGTGCCCTAATGCGCCGACGGCGGCATCGATGACGGTCTTCCGCCACGAAGGTATCTGTTGAACCGGCGTCGATGCCGGAGTCTCATCCCATATCGGTCGCGGGTCGTTGCTCGCGGAAATCGTGTCTTGGCCTTCGGACGAGTTATTTTTAGTGTGGGCGTTCGCTGAAGGGTTGACCGGCAAGACGCTAAATTCCGCCGATGCGGCAGGAAGATTCTCGAGCGGCGGCGGACTCAGGGCCGGTGACCGGTTCTCGGTTGACGGGCGAACCGACCGGCTGCCCTTTGAGGCTGCTGTCCGGTCGGAAGCTATATGTCCGGCGCGCGGCTTCAAAGCGGCAATAATTGCAGGAGCTCGCCCCACCTCGATCGCGAACGACAGAGCAGACCATCCGCCGACGAATGCAACTAGAGTGACGACGCCGGCAAAAACCGCGGTCGCCCGCCTAACGCGACTGCACTGACGCCTTTCGGCCAACATAGTCTCCACTCGAAAAGCCAAAAAGGAATTCAGCAACGCCAAATGAGCGGGTGGGTCCAGCTTGAAACCGAGAACTCGACGACGAGCTAGCCGGGTTAAACACAACGCGTAATCCACTCGGCGTCCTTGTCGCAAATCCAGCACGGCCATATCACAGGCGAGTTCGCGGTCGCGGCCCAGGTTTCGCAAGGCCAGCCAAACGGCCGGATGGAAGAACAGCAAACACCCGATTACCTCAGCCGCGGTGCTCCACAGAAAATCGAGCCGCCGCACGTGGATCAATTCATGGCAGAGCACGTCGATGAATTGTTCGTTATCCAAATAGGACTCGAGGCCTTCAGGAATGATGACTAGTGGCTTCCAGACATAAGCCGTTCCCGGTGAGCCAAGGCCTGGGAATTCAAGAATCCCGCATCTGGAAATTTCCAGGCGGCGGCATTCCGCCACGAATGTCGACTGAAGGGCCGGGGAGACGGGCCGTGATTGGGAGATGGCTTTCCGCAGTTGTCGTCGCCGTCGCACGAGTCGGAAAAGCATTGCAACCACGCCGCATATGTAGACCCAGAAAAGAACGACGGTTGCAGGCGCGACGCTCCAATTCCACGCAAACGGAATTGTAAACGTAGTCGCCATTCTTGGCGCGGATGCAGTTGCGCTTGCCGCGACCGCCCGGACGGCCAGCTTTGTGAAAGGCTGCGGAGCGATCAATTCCGTAAGCAGAGCGGCCCAATAGAACGTTGCTCCAGCGAGAAAAAGCAACCAAAGAACATGACGGCGTTGAGGTCGCGAGGTGAGCCGCGTAAGCGCGAAAAACAGAGGATATCCGGCGAGGATGCGGATGATTCCGCTGCCGACCACTTCAATCGCGATAATGCGAATCGAACTCATCTTAATTTTGACGATTCGTCCTTGTTCTTACGTTCTCGATATCCTTGAATTAACGCTTCCAGTTCGTCGAGCTCTTGGTCCTTTACGGAATTGCTGTCGAGCAGATTCATCATCAGTGCGGAGCACGATCCCTGAAAAGTGCGGTCGAGAAGGTGTTTCGTCAAGCTCCCCCCGACTTCATCGCGCGTCACGCGCGAATTAAAAACAAACGCTCGCCCACGGGTCGTGTGCCGAACGAAACCCTTGCCCTCCATTATGCGAAGCAGGCTTTGTACCGTCTTGTAATTCGCTGGGGGACTCGACGGTAAGCGATCGATGACGTCCTCCACCGTGCCCTCCCCCAGGGTCCACAACGCATCTAAAATTGCCAGTTCCGCATTGGTAGGCAGAGCCTTCCTAGCTCTTGACCATGATCGGCGTTTCATATTTGTCCTAGGAGTCTAAGACCGGCGATTTTTTGAGTCAATCTCCACGGTTCTAAGTCGGTCAGCGGCGTCATTCTGGAAGTAATTGAGCAACAGGATCTTATTGAATTGTAAGCCCTCGCGGCCAGGCGGCAGCTAGAAACGCTCTCGATCCCGAGTAATTGGTGAATCGATCAAAGCGAATTCGGAAAGTAGGGTCGCGACGCGATCACACCCCACTTCCTAGCCGCCAAGCTATTAAGAATGTTGATCCGCGATTCTCTTCTCCGAAGGAGAACCGTTTTCCCAATGCTTAGCGCTAGAGATAGAGCAGCGCGGTCATCGCGTTCAACGGTACTCCTCGCTGATCCAGGCTTGAATCGGAAGCAGTCCGTCAGCGTTTCCAACTCGTAGTGAGCCCTCCCATCGCCTCTCTCGGAGGCTACCGCGTCAGTCCTGACGCCCGATGTCACGCCGGTGTCTCGGCAACTTACGCTATTTTTTACAACGCAGCGACAACACCGTGATAAACAGCGTCGCCAAGCCATGCAGGATGGTTCTCGCTATGGCTTCAACATGACCTTGGTTGACAAAGTAGCGATTGCGGTAACAAGTGATTTTCGAACCGAAAGAGGAGTTTACGTGCACGCCGAAAATCTTTTGGTCATTAACTCTTGTTCAAGGAGCAAAAAGCGTTTTATGCCAAGATCAGTTCTGAGTTTCTTCATCGCTGTGCTGGTAGCTGCATTATGCGCTAGCCGCGCCACCGCGCAGAACACCGGCTATACTCAAACGAATCTGGTTTCCGATGGCGCCGTAACCGCACCAAACACCGACAAGCACCTGATCAATCCGTGGGGGATCGCGTTCGCGCCCGGCGCCCCATTTTGGATTTCTGACAACAACAGCGGCTTCTCTACGCTCTACGACAATCAAGGTGTACCGCAATCCCTGATCGTCACCATTCCGCCGCCGTCAGGCGCCCCCGGTCCGGCAACTCCAACGGGGATCGTAGCCAACTCCACCACAAGTTTTGCGATAAACGGTAGCCCCGCATTCTTCATTTTCTCGACTGAGGACGGAACCATCTCCGGCTGGACCGGCGGCAACAACGCAGTACTCGAAGTCGACAATCCAAACTTCAACTCCGGCACCGACCCCGTCTACAAAGGTCTCGCGCTTCTTACCAACGGCGCGAACAACTTCCTGCTCGCCGCAAATTTCCGGAACGCGCGCATCGACGTTTTCGATGGCACCTTCAAACCCACCGCGCTTACTGGAACTTTCACCGACCCCAACATTCCAGCAGGCTTCGCCCCGTTCAGCATTCACGTACTCAACAACAACCAGGTATTCGTAGCCTACGCGATGCAGGATGCCCCAAAGCATGACCCCGTTAACGCTCCGGGCAACGGCTTCGTCTCGCTATTCGACGCCAACGGTAATTTCGTCCGCCGCGTAATTTCGCAGGGCTCGCTCAATTCTCCGTGGGGCCTGGTCACCGCCAGCGCTAATTTCGGCCAATTCTCAAACGATCTGCTGGTGGGCAATTTCGGCGATGGCAAGATCAACGCTTTCGATCCTGCAACGGGCAATCTCCTTGGCACGTTGAATGATATGAATGGCAACGCATTGGTCAACGGTTCTCTCTGGGAGCTCGTCTTCGATCCTACTGGCCAGACCGGCGCCAAAGATACGCTTTATTTTTCCGCTGGCTTGGCAAACGAAGGTGATGGACTATTCGGTGCAATCGCGGTGGCTAAAACGCAGCCCACCACACCAAGCTTTTCCATCTCGGCCGCCTCGCCGATGCTGACCGTGATGAAGGGACAATCGACTTCCACCATGCTTACCGTCACCCCGGCAAACGGGTTCAATAGCGCCGTATCGTTTTCATGTTCCGGCTTGCCCGGCGGCGCTATGTGCTCGTTTTCTCCAATTACCGTCACACCCACCGGAGCTCCGGTAACCACTCAATTGACCATTTCGACGGCGTCCACTGGAACCTTCGGATCGGCGTTCAAGCCAGTCGCTTCAATCCCTGGATCTCGCCGCGGTCCGTTTTGTTTGGAATTGGTGGCGTTCCTTCTGGTGCTCCTATATTTCCTGAAAAGAGCAGCGGAACGTCGCGGGCGCATCCCTCGCGCACCAAGGTGGGTCGGCATCGCCGTGGCTACTGGATTGCTCGTTGCAGCGGTCGGTTGTGGCGGAATGAAAAGCGCCTCAACCTCAGGTATGGGCACGCCCATGGGCACGACCACGGTCATGGTCACCGCCACGTCGGGTGCCGTGATGCAGTCAACATCAGTCACGCTCACTGTGAACTAGGCCCAGACAACGAGGGGGAGTGCCTTACAATGATTTTGGCGAAAGGCATCCTACGGGTGACGGCTTCGATACTCGCGGCCGTCATCCTGACCCCTCATCTTGCTGATGCCAGTGGGCCCGGTTCAGCGGTCGTCGACATGTTTCCCAAGGATGTAGCTCAACTTAGTTATCTCGATCTCAAAGCCGCGCGCCAACAACCGTGGTTCGCCATTGCCGAACAGTACCTGCTTCCGTTGCGCTTCCGCAAACTAGAGATTTTCCTTTCGGCGGCGGGGCTGGATGTCGAAACCCAGGTGGACACGCTAGTGTGGGGAACGGTTTCAGGGACCAAAACGACTGGGGCAGGTTTCGTGGGCGTGGCCGCTGGGCATTTCTCTCCCAGCACGGTCGAAGATTATTTTAGCCAGCACAACTTGCCCGTTGATGACGAACAGGGCGCACAGTTGCTTAACATCGGCGGCGCCACAAGCGATCTGTTCCTAGTGTTTGTCGATCCAGAGACTGCTGCTTTCGGCCAACGCGCCGCGCTCGAAAACCTTCTTGCAGTCCGTTCCCGCGGCACCGAGAGCATGGCACGCAATGCAGCGCTCAGTGCGGTCATTGACGAGGCTCGTCAGGATTCTCTAACTTGGTCGGTCTGGAATAAAGAGTACGCTCGCGCTGCTTTTCAACAACTACTCCCTGCCGAAGCGCAAATTCCGCAGGCCGCCTTGTTACTCGATCACATTCAGTCCGTGGAGTTCGATGTCACGGCTCAAGATGAGCTTTCAGCGCGCTCGGAGATCGTTTGTTCGTCTCCCGCCGAAGCCAGTATGCTTGTGGCTCTTCTGCAGGCAGCCATTGCCTTTCGAAAGCATGACGCCTCGCAATCCGGATCGCAACCTTCCAATATGTTCACCGAGATTCGCGTCACCGCCTACTCCACGCGCGTCGAAATCGAAATTCCGGTTGGCGCCAATCAGTTAGACTCCGCAGTCCGCAGCGGCAACGTCCTCAATCTGGTCCAATAGAAATAGAATGGGCCCGTTGGCACGCGCTCACCTCTCTGGACAACGGTGCTATGGTTGAGAGTGAAGTGGTGCCTAAACGTTTGCATCCTAACTACTGACGTAATGGGCCAGCCGTCGACGCGGCACTACGGATGCCGATGGGTTTGGCCGTGGACGCGTCCACAAATCTTTACATCGCAGATACCGGGAATAGCCGGATTCGAAAGGTCGACTCTGACGGCACGATCACTACGATCGCTGGAACTGGGGAACCCGGTTATAGCGGGGAGGGCGGTCCGGCAATTGGGGCACAGCTAAAGATGCCTCACGGGATCGCGATCGACACTAAGAGAAACACCTATGTTACTGACACCCAACCAAACGCAAAATCGAAGTCGCAACCAACGCCGTGACGCGCAGTGGCTTCGTCACTTGGCCTCCGCCTGGCAACCTGCGCAATCAATAGACTCCGGATTAGTTGGCAAAGTTTCCTCGATTTTGCGTCGGGCTGCTTCAAATGGCATTCGGTTGTCGCGGGCGTCGTTACAATAGTCTGTGCCTTACCGTTTAATCGTTGCCTTTTTCTTGTTTTCAGGGCACTGGGGAAGGCCACCGACGACTCCGGGGTCCCCACCGTTAGTCTTACCATTGGTAATCGGCCCCGGCAGCGGCGGGCTAACTCTTCGATAAGTCACATTACCGGACAAGTGCCGTAAAACTCTATATGTCCGCTATGGGCGTTGTTCCAAAGAACATCGTTTCGGGGCTGCACCACACTAACTTTCGCAGTATCCTTGTTTAAAGAAGTTGTGGGGTTGTGCCGAGAGTTCTCCATAACTTTTTTGGAGGGGAAATTGGACGCAAAAGCGTCAGTCGCAGTTAAGGGCGAGACCCGAATCGAATCGGACAGCATGGGAAAAATAGCGGTCCCGGTGGACCGCTATTACGGAGCGCAGACGGCGCGTTCGTTGATCCATTTCGATATCGGAAATGACACGATGCCGCGCGAACTGATTCGCGCCTTCGGAATACTTAAGAAAGCGGCGGCGCTGGTGAACCAGGATCTGGGAAAGCTCTCCAAGGAAAAAACCAATTTGATTGTTCAGGCCGCCGACGAAGTAATCGCTGGGAAACTTGACGAGCATTTTCCGCTGCGCATCTGGCAAACCGGAAGTGGAACCCAGACCAACATGAACGCGAATGAAGTGATCTCCAATCGCGCGATTGAACTCGCCGGCGGCGTGATGGGGAGTAAAAAACCGATTCATCCCAACGACGACGTGAACATGTCGCAGTCATCGAACGACACGTTTCCCACCGCCATGCACATCGCGGCTGCCTCGAGAACAGCCGAGGCACTGATACCGGCCGTGGAACGGCTGCGGGACGCGCTCGCGGCTAAGGCGAAAAGTTTTGAGAGCGTCGTGAAGATTGGCCGCACCCATTTGATGGACGCCACGCCGCTAACCGTAGGGCAGGAGTTTTCCGGGTGGGTAAGCTTGCTCGATCGCGACGTCGTGCGATTGAAGGAAGTGCTTCCGGGACTTTACGATCTCGCCATCGGCGGCACGGCGGTTGGCACTGGATTAAATGCGCATCCGGAATTCGCCGAACGCGCCGCGAAGAAAATTGCTGAACTGACAAAATTACCCTTCAAATCGCATCCCAATAAATTTGCCGCTTTGTCCGCTCACGACGAAATTGTTTTTGCCAGCGGAGCGCTCAAGACACTTGGTGCGTCGCTGATGAAAATAGCAAATGACGTTCGCTGGCTGGCCTCTGGCCCGCGCGCGGGGCTCGGAGAGCTAGTGTTGCCGGAAAACGAGCCGGGATCGTCAATCATGCCTGGGAAGGTTAATCCAACTCAGTCGGAAGCGATGACCATGGTTGCCGTGCAGGTGTTCGGCAACGATGCGGCCATCGGATTCGCCGGATCACAGGGAAATTTTCAGCTGAACGTTTACAAGCCGGTGATGATCTATAACTTCTTGCATTCGGTGCGGCTGCTCACCGATGCGTGCCGTTCCTTTGTGGACCATGCGGTGAGCGGCATGGAGCTCGATCTGGTTCGCATCGAGGAAAATGTTAACAATTCGCTGATGCTGGTGACTGCGCTGAGCCCGAAAATTGGCTACGATAAGGCTGCAGAGATTGCGCACACTGCCCACCACGGCCATACCAGTCTTCGCGAGGCGGCTTTGAAACTTGGCCACTTGACTGCTGCTGAGTTCGACGAATGGGTGAAGCCGGAAAAAATGACCCGACCGTAGGCTGGCTGAGGCCATAATGAATCCCCCACGGATCACTATTGGGTTCCGAACCGAGAAAGTACGCATCCGGCTTGCGGGTTTTGCGCATTGACGGGATCCGTGGCCGGCGTAGATTGATGGCATTGCCCGAACAAGCGAGTTCTGACTGGAAACGCTAGCTGCGGACAAGGCCGAGGCCGCTCCCAGGGGCGGCCTCGGCTGCAATTACGATTTGACCTTCTGCTTAGTGTGGATTCCCGAGGTTCGCATCGAACGTGCCACACGGGCCAACTGCGATAGGTCTTTCAGTCGAACTGCCGATCTTAGCCAAGGGTCCTTCAGCAAAATATGAATTTTCTTCTGCCAGACGATTCTTCGAAAAACGTGAAAGTCCATAAATTCGGTATTTTCCGGATTTAGTCGTGCGAGCAGCGCTACCAAGTTTCTTTCTTGGTAGTGTGGGTAAAGAACCCATCGCATCGCGTCTTTCCAGAATCGTGCGGCTCGGGCCACGAAGACTGAAACATTCAAACCGCTTGCCAACCGTAATCGCTTACGCCATCTTGCACTGGGCCGAATGACCGTAATTTGTCCTGGTGCGGCTTCGACGATTTGCGCAATGAGTTCATCACGCAGCGCTTGAGTTCTTCGGCGCATTTCGAGACAACTGAACTGTTCAGGACGGCCATAGCCGATGAGCGAGTAAGCCCGTCCGAGGCTACCGAATCGACACCTCAGAGCCGAGGGGGACACGACGTTCGGACTCTCTTTAATCAATTTGAGAGTGAGCCGCCCCTTCATTGCGAGCAAAGCCTTTAGTTCATCAAGGATTTGGTCATTTGATTTGTTGTGCGTCCTCGCTTGCAAAATGGTTTGTGCGAGTTCAAATGTCGAAGGGTCGACAATGGCTTCGAAGGCTCCCGGGGTTATTACCCATTCCGACTTTGGTAATTTCACCGTCGGCCCGTAGAGTTTCTGGCTCGTTCGGCAGAGAACCTGACAACCCATGTACTTGGGATGGGTCAGAATGTTATTGACCGCCTGATAGTCCCACTTCGAAGTTCCGGTGTATCGAATGCCTCTCCGATTTAGTTCACGCGCAATGGCGTACACCGTGCGTCCTTCGGAAACAAGCATCCGAAATATATCTCGAACGCATTGAACTTCATCAGCCGGGCCAAGCGCGAAGATGACGCGATCCGTGGCAATACTCTTTCGTTCACCGAATTCGAGAACCTGCTTCGGACTCCGGTCCGGAGCGACGAGCACTCTTCGCAAACCGTAACCCGCACGACCTCCTAATTTGAATCCAAGCTGAGCCAATCGTCTCTGTCCAGCGAGTACCTTGACTCCTAACTCGCGACTGTACTCGCCCGCCATCGTTCGCTTGAGCGCTTTCATGATGAGACTTGGAAGAGTTCCATCATTGGCGAAAGTTTCCGCGCAGTAATGAATCGGAACGCCCGCGGACTTGCAGAGAAACTCGTAGTGGGCAGCTTCGTCGGTGTCCTGGAAGCGTCCCCATCTGCTCACGTCGTAAACGAGAATCGCTTGGTAGGCCTGTGTCCCACGAACCACGTCCTGCAGAAGTTGCTGCAATCCCGTTCGATGTTTCAACACGACACCACTTTTTGCGCTGTCGGAATAGGTCTGTACGATCTCGAACCCGTGAAGACTTGCGTAGGCTTGAATCGCTGTGGACTGACCGTCCAGGGAATACTGCTGGTGCTCGGTTGACATGCGAAGGTACTGTGCTGCCGGAATTAGCCTGTTCGTTGTCATTGTGGCCTCCCAAGAGGTCACATCGGCATCACTGACAGGAACTTTAGAAGAATGACGAAGTTTTGTGATAGGTATTCCGGATGCGCAACCGCCCGATGTTCCCCAATCTGCGCAAAACCAAAGCCGTCGTTACGCCTGAGGGCGAATCTCTGACCCTGAAAACATGCGAGATTTGCGACGGGGAATTCCTCGGGGATAAATTTGAAACGAAGTGTGCGGCATGTCAGGTTGCCAAGAAAAAGAAGTCCAGAGCGCGATCCTAGAACAGCGTTGCATTCATGGGTGGCGGTGGTTGTACAACCGGAATTTCTAATCCGCTCGCCGCACCGATATCACGGAAGAGTTGGACGCTCTCAGGTCCGAATCCCGCGTAGTGATTGTTGAAATATCCAAAGATCGTCACTCCGCGTCTTTGAATTTTCTTGCACACGTCAACCCAGCTGGTCATCTGGGCCGTTCGGTCAACCACGATCCGATTCCAGACCTTAGTGACACGCTCAATTCCTTTCCGGTCGCCAAGCCAACGGATGTAGGTGAAGTCGGTAGTGATCGGTTCAAACTTCTCAAATATTTTCTCGGGGCCTGGCATCCACGATTGATCTGTAAGGGCGTAGGCAACCTGGTGAGCGTGTAGCAGGTCGAAGAATTCTGCGGTAAGCCATTCTTTGTTTCGTATTTCTAGTGCGAAGCGAAATTCCGTGGACAGGTTTCCGAGAAAAATCTTGAGGCGTGCGAGAAAATCTTTACCCGACAGGAACGCACCCTGATTGAAAAACGGAAACTGCAAAAGCAGCGGGCCAAGTTTATCGCCCATGAGACTCATCACGCCCAGGAACTCCTTCAAGTCCCCATCGCAATCGATGAGACACTTTTCGTGGGTGATGATCTGGGGAACCTTTGCTGCAAGAAGAAACGCAGCGGGCGTCTTGTTTGCCCAGCCAGTCACTACGGGTACTGAGGGCGCGTGGTAATAAGTGCTGTCCACCTCTACGGTGTCGAAGCGTGTCGCGTAGTAGGTGAGGAAATCACGAGGTCGCATTCCGGCGGGATAAAAGGCGCCCTCCCAGCCGGCGGCCGTGAATGATGAGGTGCCAAGACGGATGCTAGACATAATCAGCTTTTCTGTTTCGTTTTACGCCTCCGCCCAGAATTCTGAGCCATTTTCTGCCCCATAAATAGGAGCAATTTCAAATTCTCTGCACTCGTGCGACGAAGCAATCTACGAAGCCGTTCGAGCGTGCGCGCGTCGTGGCCCGTGCTGCCCCAACCGGGGCTTATTTTGGACTTTTTTACCGGAGGCTTCTCTCCATCGTAGAAAAGCTGATACATTGGCACGTGAAGAGCCCGAGCGAATTTTTCGACAGTTTCGATCGCTGGGCTTGTGTGGCCGTTCTCGACGCGTGAGATGTAACAGCGTAGGAGCCCGGTGCGGAGCTCGATATCACCCTGTGATAAGTTTTTCTGTTCGCGAAGTGCTTTTAATCTGTCTCCAATTACCATGCGATGAATTGTAATGCAGGGCATCACAGGGTTTCAACTCTCTTGATTTCGCATTGAGCGACAAGGAATGTGGAATTACTGACTCGGATTTGCGGATTGTGCGGATTGTATAAAGACCGTCAGCCAAACAGATCGGTCCTTCAGTGGAAGTATCGGGGATCAATAAATTAGATGGTGTTGCGTCGACCGTTTGAACCGGCAGCGTTAATCAAGCAGGTGGCTTGTCTCCAAGCGCGCCGTTATCGAGGATCCTTTGGAATGAGTCGGGGCTAAAGCAATCCCAGATGGTCCGGATACCGAGCCTGCAAGGAACTCACCAGCACCTCAAATTCGGCAAGACCGCGCAGATTTCGCAGCCACGGGTCTTTCATAAAAAGCGGCCAGCACGCGAATCCGGTGCTGACGCTGCGCTCCAGCCATTCGAAAGCCTCGGTGGGCCGCTCCAGCAACGCGAGAATGCAGGCCACCTGATAATAAGTATGGTGCGCATGCCCGAAAGATTTCGGACTGGCGCAAGCGCGGGTCAAACATTCCAGAGCCCGTTCGGGCTTGCCGCGCAAAGCGTAGAAAACGCCGAGAAGGCTGGCGGTGAGCGGTTCGCCGGGCAAGATCTCTACCGCTTCATCCAGCAGCTTTTTCGCCGCGTGCCAATCCTCCGTCATCATGGCCAGTTGCGACGCGAAATAGACAGGATACTTGTTGCTGGGGCTCTCCGCGCGCCACGTCTGGATTTCTTCGCGTGCCAGGTCGTATTCTCGGCTCCAGACGTAAACCTGCACAATGCTGTGGCTCACCACTTTCTGCGGATCGAACGGCCGCCCGCGCTCGTACATTTCGCGCGCGTGATCCAGCAAGCCGACATGCGCCAGAATTGTTCCCAGACGGTTGTAGGCGTGGGGCAGATTTTTCTGCAGCGCGAGCGCGCGACGCAGTTCCGCGATGGCTTCCAGATGCTGGAAATTTTTCGACGGGCCCCACAGCAGAAAAGCTTTGGCCACGTGTCCTTCAGGCAGATCCGCGTCCAATTCCAGTGCGCGGCGGCAATGAAACTCGGCCTTCTCCAGCCATACGCTGGCCGGGTCCAGTTCAAAATGGCGCATGGCGCATACCAGTGAAAGCGTTGCGTGCGCCAGCGAGAACGCCGGATCGCGGGTCACCGCTGTGCTCAGGTGCCGCGCCGCTTCTTCCAGTCGTGCGGGATCGCCCGACGAGCTGAGCCGGTATCCTCGCATGAATTCCGCATAAGCGAGTGGGTCCTGGCTATGCCGTGGGCGGCGATTCACCGTCGGGAGACGTAACGTGCGGTTCAACCCGCTCGCGATCTGCTGAGCGGTCTCGTCTTCCAGGTCGAAAAGGTGGCTCACATCGAAATCACACTTGCGCGAAAAGCAGACGTGCTGCAAATAGGAATCAAACATTTCCAGAGAGACGCGTCGCTGGCCTTTCGATTCCTGAATCGCACCGCGCACCACAAAGCGCACGCCCAGGCGCGCGGCAACCTCTCCAGTCGCCGCGTCTGCCGGCACGTTCAGCACCGCCGACGTCGGTAATACGTCCACGCCTTGCAGATTTCCCAGGCGCGCCACCAGCGCGTCCGCAAATCCCAGGCTCACGCCTTGCTCCTCGGACACCTTCCCAAGCAGAAGCAGTGGCAGCACGGCGAGCGAGGTGCGTTCACCTCGCGCTGCCACACGTTCCGCGCTTCGCTCGACCCCTGCAGCTGGTTCGGTATTCGACTGCGGGAAACGCGCGTCGATCACACGCAGCGGCCCGGTAAACCGGTAGCCTTTGCCGACCACAGTTTCCAGGAAGCGCGGTTTTGCAGAGTTGTCGCCTAGCGCGATACGGATTTTTCGCACGATGTTGTTGATGTTCGGCTCGGTATCAACAAAGAGATCCGAACGCCAAAGCCTGGTGACGATTTCCTGGCGCGTGACTAATTGTTCGCGTCGCGCCACCAGGAAGATCAACAGCTCCATCGGCTTCTTTTCGAGCTTGACCCGACGTCCGCGGCGGCGAAGCTCGTAACGCCCCAGGTCCAGTTCGATATCGCCGGTGGCTCGATTGGTGGCGTGCATGGACGTCGCTTTCAGGCATTATCCCCTAAGCGTGAGGGGTTTACGAAGTTATACGAAAGATATGCAAAGATTACCTGCTTTCAATTGAAACCGCCCGGCCATCGGCGGATTATTCTCGCGAGTCAACATTCCACTTTGGAGGCAGAACGATGAAACGAGAAATCTATCTCACGCTCATGCTCGGCGCGCTGTTGGGCGCAGGCGTGGCCATTACCGTCGGTGCTCACCCGAGTCCGGCTGAAAAAAATGCATTCACTCCCGCTGAGATTCCCTACGGCCCGGCTCCAGTGTTCGTCGCGCCGGGCGCGCAGCTGGCAGTGCTCGAAGGCAACCCCGGCGCCACCAGCGGTGATTACACCATTCGCCTGAAAATGCCAGCCGGATATCGCATCGCGCCCCACTGGCATCCGCAGCGGGAAAACGTCACCGTCATTTCCGGCACATTCAAAGTCGGCATGGGCGATCGCTTCGACGAAAGCACCATGGGAACGTTTCCGGCTGGCAGTTTTGCATATCTGGATCCCAACATGCATCACTACGCGATGGCCAGCGGAGAGGTTGTGGTGCAGGTCCACGGAACAGCGCCGCTACAGTTCAATTACGTTAATCCCGCCGATGATCCGAGCCGCAACAAATAGTTGATTGCGCTCTTGCGGGCAAGCGAAACGCCCTGAACACGCAGTCGCTTACGTGAACCTTTGCCGGCAAAGCTCGGAGTCCTGATTAGTCGCGTTACCGGACAAGTGGATTTCATTGTACTTCACTTGTCCGGTTAGGGCGTTATCTCTAACGACGCCGGCCGTTTCAAGAGATTTTATTCTTATTTTTTCTGTGCACGGACAGACCTTTCCCGTTGCACGCGAATCGCGTC
>Ga0209006_10000548_pt1 | contig 35126 bp, 21 predicted proteins | sample JacPin_JW_Ref_O2_FD_188567 | JGI IMG/M metagenome (GOLD analysis project Ga0209006, IMG submission 188567) | Forest soil microbial communities from Algoma, Ontario, Canada - Jack Pine, Ontario site 1_JW_Ref_O2 (SPAdes) (version 2) | ecosystem: Environmental > Terrestrial > Soil > Boreal... | reverse complement strand
GGTGCGGCAGAGGCTGGCGCCTTGCGGTTCCACGGGCAGACGTCCTGACAGATATCGCAGCCGAAAACCTGATGCCCGATGCCCGCGCGAAACTCTTCCGCGATCGGCCCGCGCTTCTCAATGGTGAGATAGGCGATGCAGCGATTGGAGTCGAGCTGATATGGCGCAACGAGCGCGTCGGTCGGGCAAGCTTCTATGCAGCGCGCGCAGGAGCCGCAGCGGTCGGGCGCGGGCAGATCAGGGGTCAGTTCGAGCGAGGTGAGAATCACTCCCAGAAAAAGCCACGAACCTTTTTTCTGATTGATGAGGCAGGTGTTCTTGCCAGTCCATCCCAGGCCAGCGTATTTGGCGAAGACGCGTTCGACAATCGGACCGGTGTCGACGTAGGAGCGCGTGGTAAGAGCTGGCGGGCAGGAGTGCCCGCTCCACACTGGCTGATGCAGCGCGGCTTCGACCTGCTTCAATCGCCGCAGCACGGCATCGTGATAGTCTTCGCGGCTCCAGGCATAGCGGGCAATCCATCCGCGATCGGGATCGGTCACCTGCGTCGAATAAGGGTGCGCCGTGTTGTAGTTCATGGCGCAGACGATCACGCTTCGCGCCCACGGCGCAACGCGAGCCAGAGCGCCGCGCTTCAACTCTCCCTGATCGTCGCGCGCCTCCAGATATTTCATTTCGCCGGCGCGGCCCGCTGCGATCCACGCGGGGAAATGATCGAGGTCCGGCGCGTCGTTGGCCGGAGCGATGCCGCAGAGATCGAAGCCCGCATCGGCGGCCGCGCGCTTAATGAAAGCTTCGAGGTCGGAATTAAGGACAGTGCTCATAAAGCGAAAGTCAGGAGTAAGAAATCAGAATGCGGAAGTAAACCGTTTTCACTTCTGCATTCTCACTTCTTACTTCTGCATTCTGTCTTCTTCCCTTCCCAAAGCGGAAATCGAAATTAGAAATCGCAACATTTTGTGACGAAAATCCTTGCGCTCAACTTCTCAGAGTATTACGTTGGCAAAACAGAGTCACGCATCTTCCCTGCGCGTTCTCCTACCCCGGTCCGGCCAAGCACCTAGGCCAAGCATCGCAGAAAGACCAAAGGAGAATGCAATGCATTCGATCTCACACGCGCAAGTCGCCACCGCTCAGATCTCCGTCATCAACGAAAGCACCTTGCTGACCGATGCCGAGGTCAGCCCCGTCATCTCCGCCCTGCAGCAGCAGGTCACCAACGATTTCCGCCCCATCTGGGGCATCGATGCGGAACTCACCATGGTTCCACGAGGAGCGCAGCCGCCCAACGGAAGCTGGTGGCTGGTGCTGCTCGATGACTCCGACCAGGCCGGAGCGCTCGGCTACCACGACCTTACGCCCGACGGGCTGCCCATGGGCAAGGTCTTCGCGGCCAGCGACCTGAAGGCCGGAATGTCGTGGAGCGTCACCGCCAGCCATGAACTGCTCGAAATGCTGGCCGACCCCAACATCAACCTGAGCGTCCTGGTACAGAACGCCAGCACCACGGGAACGCTTTATTCCTACGAAGTTTGTGACGCCTGCGAAGACGACAGCTTCGGTTACAAGATCAACAACATTCTGGTCTCAGATTTCGTCTATCCGGCTTGGTTCGAGAATTTTCGCCCACAGGGAACGCAGTTCGACCGCATGAACCAGATTCAGAATGCCCTGGATCTGCTGCCCGGCGGCTACATTGGAGTATTCAACATCACCGCAGGGACCGGGTGGCAGCAGCAAACTGCGGAGAAACATCCCACGAACCTGCGGCACCGCGGCCACGTGGGCTCCCGCCGCGAGCGGCGCTCCGTACCGCGCACGCAATGGATCACTAGCCTGCCGCAACGCAAGATCGTCAATAACGCCCAGCAGTACCTCGAACATCTGCAAACCATTCAGCGGCGAAAAGTAGCCGCCTGAAAGCGCTGTAAGCCTTACCCCATCGGCCCCGCGCAAGCGGGGCTTTTTTCATTGCCGCGCTCGCGCTATCCTTTCGCGTATGCCTCGAAAGAATCTCACTCCATCTTTGATAGCCGCATGCCTGTTTCTGACGATTCAGTTTGCGGCTGCGCAGCAAGCTCCGGCTCCAGCTGCCGCGTCTTCCAATGACGTTCTATCTCTGCTTGCCCCGGCGCACGATCCGCTGCGGCTGACCGCTGCCGAACTGAAGGCGCTGCCGCACACTTCTGTGACATTCCACAATGCGCACACGAACGCAGATGAAACCTACGCCGGCGTTCGTCTCGCGGATTTGCTGGCCAAGATGGGTGCGCCGCTCGGCAGCGATCTGCGCGGCAAGGCACTCTCGGACTACGTTGTCGCGACTGGATCGGATGGTTACAAAGCGGTGCTGGCGCTCGGCGAAGTCGATCCCAGCTTTCATCCCGGAGAAGTCATCGTCGCCGACACGATGGACGGCAAGCCGCTCGACGCGCGCTCGGGACCGTTCAAGCTCGTGGTCACGGAAGACAAACGTCCCGCGCGCTCGGTGCGAAATCTGGTTTCGATTGAATTGAAGTCTGCGCAGTGAAAGGCGGGGTAGGGACTCGGGCTAAACGCCCAGCTTCTTCACTTCATCGGCGTAGTACTTGCGGTAGAGAATATCCCACTCCTGCGAACCTTCGAGGATGGTCCGCTTCTGGCTCTCGATCTTGTGCTTGGCGGCGGCGTCGATTTTTTCTTCCTGGTTCAGAATCTCTTCCAGAATCTTGCGAGCTTCCTGGCGGATGGTGTTCGGATCTTCGATGAACTCGACTTCGTCCATCTGCTTAAGCACGTCGGAGACGGCGCGCGCCAGCACGTTCACTTTGTCGCGGCTCAGTCTCACAGCACCGCCTTGTATTTGCGCACCAGTTCGCTCTTCACTTTGCGGAACATCTCCTGGTAGTTGGCACCGGTCTTGCGCATCTCTTCGGAGTAGGCCTCAAGGATGACGCGTACCTCGTCGTTGATGCGGTCTTCGAGCGACAGCTCGTCGACCAGCGCCGCGTTCACACTCGCGGTGACGGCAGGCACGGCCGAGACTTCAATCATCTTGGCGGCGATCAGTTTCTTGGTGACTTCGCGGGCCAAATAGCCCACATATTCTTTGGAAAAAAGCATGTGCGGATCGAGACGACTGGATCAACTGCTCTCAATATGAATCAAAAAGTGTAACACAGCGCGGAGCGGAACGGAGACGCTATTGGCCTGATATTGATTCCCTTTAACTTTGTCATTCCGAGCCCCTTTTCTGGCGCGAGAAACCTGCATTTCCAGAACGGCTATTGCGTCGGCGGCTGGTCGCGCAGGGTGTAAACAAATTGCTGAATTTCGTGGCGTTCGCGCTCGGTTTTCTGCACGGATTGTGCCGCCAGATCAGAGCAAATTTTCATTTCCGCCTTCGACTTCTCCACTTCCCCAATCTGGCGGTAGACCGTGCCTAACCGAAAGTGCGCTTCCTGGACGACGGAATCCGAATCATGGGATTCAACGGCTGCAGTTTGATCGGCTACAGTGATCGCCTTCGCATAGTCGTCGATTGCCTTGTGAAATTCTTTTCGATCCGCATGCACAATTCCCATCTGCAGGTGCGCCGCGGAAAATCTCGGATCGATCTGAATTGCTTTGTTCAATAACGTCTCTTCCTGGGCCAAAAGCACCGCGTCCTGGGATTGCCCGCGGCTCTTCCAAAGCGCGACCGCATATTCATAATTCGCCTCTGCACTTTCAGGATGCAACGAGACGAAACGCTGCAGCATTTCCACTGCCGCAGCAGGAGGAACTTTCTCCGCACGATCCATCTCGCCCACAAACAAATACGGAGCAGAATCCCCCGGATTCAAATCCGACGCCGCGCGGACTTTTGCCAGCGATTCATCGATCGACCCCATCGCGTAGTGTGCCGCGCCCATGCCCAGCAGCATACGTTCAGACTTCGGAAACAATCGATTGCCCCTGGTGAAAACTTCAAGCGCGGGCTCCGGCGCGTGATGCAACAAAAGCTCTGCACCCCAATCGAAAAGGTAAGTCTCGCGCGAATCGAGTTCCGCCGCCCGCTGGTACTCGCGCACCGCTGCGAGAGAATCGCCGAGGGTCTCATCGGCAATCGCAAGTTGATGATGAAGATCTGCCCGGCCGGGGCTTTGCGAAATCAGCACCTGTACCCTGTCGCGATCGCGCTCTGCCGCGTCGCGAGTCGGCTCGGGATTTTTTCCCAGCGTCGCCGTCTCCTTCGCGAGCGATTCTCGCGTACGCACGACCGTGTCAGAGCCATGCCCGCCAAGATTCGTGGTGTCGCTTACACCCGAAACGGTGAATTTCGGGGAATCATAAAATTGTGGTGCCGATGAAGGAGCGGCTGGCGATGCGTCAGAAGATTGAGGCTGAGTCGACGGCTTGGCTGGATCGGCCGCTGGCTGCTGCGCACGCCCCTTCGCCGCAATCGCTAAGGCAAACGCAAGCAGCAGCAAAATGCGGAGCATGCATCCATCCTGGATTTTCCCCATTTCAAGCCATGCCATAAAGATCCAGAAAGAAGAAACAGAAACGGCTGGCGCGAAGCCGCGCTAAGCCATAGAATTCAGAGCTTCATGACAAATCATACTCGAACGTTATTTCACTCTTCGCGAAAAACCGTATCGCGCCTGCTTTTCGCCGCACTGCTATGTCTGCTTTCTCTCGGCCTGCCTGCTCTCAGTCAGGCGAAGCGCAAAATCATCATCGATCAGGATGCCCTCGGCCCCGCTGGCACCGATCAGCAGTCCATCCTGCTGCTGGTGCAGTCTCCTGAGACGCAGGTTCTCGGCGTCACCGTCGTCACCGGCGACGGCTGGCTGAAAGAGGAGGTCGCGCACACGCTGCGCATGCTCGAACTGGTTGGCCGCACGGACATTCCGGTCGTGCCCGGAGCAGAATATCCATTAGTCCGCCGCAAAGATGAAGTCGAACTGTGGGAACAGAATTACGGTTCCGTTCCGTGGGTTGGTGCGTGGACGCCGCGCCGCTATCATGCGCCCAACGAACTCGGAGACATGCCCGAGGGCAAACCCACCACCAAGCCGCTCGACGAAGATGCCGCGCATTTTCTAGTGCGCATGGTCCACAAATATCCGCACGAGATCACGCTCTACGCGGGTGGGCCGATGACCAATGTCGCACTGGCCATCGCTCTCGATCCTGAATTTCCCGCGCTCGTGAAAGAACTAGTGCTGATGGGCGCGAGTCTAAATCCCACCACCGACGATCCGGAGTTCGTGAACACGCCGCGCCACGAATTTAATCTCTGGATCGATCCCGAAGCCGCACACGTCACGCTGACCGCACCGTGGAAGAAAGTGATCTGCACCACCGTCGATATCTCCGTGAAGACGCGGATGACGCAAGAGTTGCTCGATCGTGTGAAAACCAGCAACTCACCCGCGGCGCGCTACGTCGCCACGTACGCGCGGCTGCGGGGCAAGTACAACTATCTCTGGGACGAACTCGCGGCTTTGGCCTGGCTCGACCCCAGCGTTATCACGGCGAAGGAAACGCTGTATCTCGATATCGATCTCGACAAGGGCGCGGGCTACGGCGATACGCTCAGCTGGCGCGAAGCGGACAAACCGAAACTCGCCGGTCCGCCCATCGAAGTTCAAACCGAGTTGAACACGGAAAAGTTTTACAAGATGTTCGTCGACCTGCTGACCGCGCCCACGCCGAAACCGTGAGGTGGTTCGGTTTGCGGTGAATTTACTGATTCAATTGCTCGAGCATCTGCTTCCCTTGCGCATGGTCGGGATTCTGCTTCAGTAGATCGAGGATCACGCCGCGGGCTTTGTCCCGCGCGCCTTCCAGTGCGTAGACACGCGCCAGATTCAAATAGGCCTGATCGAACGCGGGGGCCACGCGAATACATTGTTCAAAACTAGCCACTGCATCGTTGCGCCGCTGCGTGACCAGAAATAGCACGCCTAAATTATTTAGCGCCTCCGGATAATCGGGCCGCGCCGCCAGCGCGCGCTGCAGATACTCATACGCCTTCACGTTATCGCCCGTCTGCGCATAGACCATGCCCAGGCCGTAATTCGCTTCGGCATCCTGCGGCGCGACTGCGATCGCATGCTCGAGAACCTGCCGCGATTCATCCCAGCGCTTTTCTAGCCGGTACGCATTGCCGAGATTATCGAGCGAAAGCAAATGATGCGGATTCAGTTCCAACGCTTTTTTAAAATTCAGGACCGAATCGTCAATGCGGCCCTCGCGCGTGGCCAGGACGCCGAGATTGTTCCACGCATCCGGAAGCGTATCGGGGTAATTGGCCTGCAACTTCACCGTGCGTTCAAATGTCTCGCGCGCCTCTGCGTTTTTATTCTGATTGAGGTAGACGCTACCGATTCCGTAAAGCGCTTCCGCACTCGCAGGATCGCCGCGCAGGGCCAACTCAAAGGCGGCCTTCGCCTCATCGAGATATCCACGCTGAAAAAACAGCGACCCATACGAGAGATAGTTGCGGCCAAAGCTGAGCGCATGGCCAGGGCTTACAAAAGGCAGCGCAAGCACCAAACGCTCCGAGTCAGTCTGCGGAAGGTGCTGGAAGTCGTGCTCTACCTGCGCGGGATCGAGCGGGCCTTGATAAACCGTCACGATGTCGCCGTTCGCATCGATGAGGAACGATGTCGGCAGCGCAAGATCGCGGTGCCGGTCGAACAGCTGACGGAAGACAATGTTGAAGATTGCTGCAAAATCGTCGGAGCCACGAAGCGCAAGCACAGAACCTTGACCGAAATTCCCCGGCGGCTGCGCAGAATCACCTGGCAGGAAAACGACGATCGGCTGCAGTCCCTGGACTGCCCAGCGCGCGGAATTTTCCGCGAAAGCTTTCGCATCGGGATTCAGGCTTGCTGAATCTGCGCTCCACAAACTTAAAAGAACCTTCTTGCCACGAAATTCGCTGAGAAATTTCTTTTGTCCTGAAAAATCGGGCAACGAAAAGTCCGGCGCGGGAAACGGCGAGAGAAGCCAGGTCTCAACTTTTTCGGGCAACACTTCTGTAGCGCGCAGCTCTGCTGTCGATGCGAGTAATTTTGGAATCGGACGGAAAGGTTCCACGTGCATGGGTGCGGCACCTTCCGCGACCCAGATTCTGTGATTTGCCGGAACCTCGCCAAGATCTTGTACCAATCCGCTCGGCCAGCGAATCGAAGCCCGCACCGTGCCTTTGGCATTCCCCAACCCAAAAAACACATCTTTGCTATGCTGCGAAAGAAATCCCGAACCAGCCCGCAGTGTGCGCGTGTGCCGTCCTCCTTCGGTCTCAATCGTCACTTCGGCGCCGATGGCGTCGCGGCTGGATTTGTTTTTTGCGGAACCGCTGCTCAGATTGATTGGCGGATCGTCTCCCCATGCGCCCTCCAGGCGAAATGCAATCGCCGGCGGCAGCTCGCCCACAACATTTTTCAATACCCGCAACTGCGGCGCACTGCGATTCTTGAGGACAATTTCCAGCCGTCCATCGTGATCGATATCGGCGAGGGTGAACGATCGGCCATCCTCGACAAAATCCAACCCTACCGCAGCCGAGACATCGGAAAACGTGCCGTCGCGATTATTTGCGTAACAAATATTGCGCTCGTAGCCGCTCCAGGTTCCATCCGAGCGAATCAGTTCATTGATCGCATTCCATCCCAGTTCGTATGCTTTCGACGCCTGAGCGTCGTCCGGCGACTTTGCCACGACCTGCCGCCAGAAAAAGCTGTTGAGATCGTCGCCCAGATGTGGACGCGACGGTCCCGAGACCATCCCGTTGGTCACATAGAGGTCGCTAAATCCATCATGGTCGAAATCGAACGCATCACTCGACCACGCCCAGCGGCCCGTTCCGGCGCCAGAGGAATTCGTCGCATCTTCAAACGCAGTTCCTAACTCCGTTCCATGCTCTCGCAATAACGAATTGCCCGTTGCGTGCTTCTGATAGAGGGCTCGAATCTCGCTCGACGAATCTTTCTTAAAAATCTCCTGCGTCGAGACGCGCTCTCCGGCGGCAGTCCACATGTTGGCTACATAAAGATCTTGATCGCCGCGCCGTCGCCGATCGTGACTCTGGGCACTCGCGCCGCACTCGAACCAACTCACGCTCATGCCAGCACCGACATCTTCAACCCCAGCTTGCGCCGTGGTATCGGTAAATGTTCCATCGCCGTTGTTGCGATAAAGATTTTTTCTTCCGAAGTCGTTCACCACATACAGATCGGGCCAGCCATCGCGGTTGTAGTCGCTCCATGCGCAACAAAAGCTGTAGCGCGTATTGTTCTGATTCAGCCCGGTTTCCGCCGTCACATCGCGGAATGTGCCGTCGCGTTGGTTGCGCATCAGAAAATTCGGAGGGCCGTTCTCGGCATCGTGATACGGCGTGGGATATTTGTATTGCCCCGTCCCCTGATAGTAGGTGTAGAGGCAGAAATAAATGTCGAGCCAGCCGTCGCGATCGTAATCGGCAACAGCCGCGCCAGTAAACGTTCCTTGCGGAGGGGTGGCGAAGTGAAACGCGTCAGGCGCAAAGCGAAACTTTCCACCGCCGTCATTCAGGAAGAGCAGCGGACCGCTGGTTTGCACGACGATCACATCCTGCCGGCCGTCATTGTTAAAATCGGCGAACAACGCGCATGCTGTGTTTTCGAGCACGCCAAGGCCAGACGTGTCCGTGACGTCCTCAAATGTTCCGTCGCCGCGATTGCGATACATGCGATTCGGCAGGCCTGCGGGCTGGCACACATACAAATCGTCGAAGCCGTCGTTATCGATGTCGGCGACGGAAACTCCATTGTGGCCGTAAACATCCACTCCGCACGCGCCGTCGAGAATGGTGCGCCAATAGTCGGAGCCGTGCAGCATCTGCGCCGCGTAAGAAGAATTGCTGCCGAGTGCTGTGGCCGTGATGTCCTGATAAATCGGCGAGCGGGCGCGCGCCTGCGTTTCGTCGAGAGCCCGCCAACTCTTCACGCGGAACTCGCCAGACGGCGACGGCGTCCACAAGATTTCCCAATCGCCTACCCACTGCTCGCGATGAAACGCCGCGCCCGTGCCAACGATCTCATAACGAACGCGAGTTTGGACCAGGATCGGAGCTGTTGCGGAAGACGATCGAGACGCCCACGCAACAGCCGCATCGGATCCTTTCGCCTGAATGGATGTGACCTGAAATTCCGCGGTGAGAATCTTAGAGAAGACGTGCAGCCTGGACCGAAACTCCCGCCAAAAAGCTTCCCGATTCAAGTCGCCATGATCCGCGAATGTATTCCGCCGAATCTCCAGCATCGAATCCGACCGCAATGTGCGCGACTCTTTCGGGAGTAACGATGCTCCAGAAAAATCGTTGGCCAGGAATCGAGCGATGGCCTCTGTAGCTTGCGGAGCCCGCCGCAGTTCCGCGCTCCACACCTCCATAATGTCTTCCAGCTGCGCGGCATATTTTTCCGTGATGAACTCGTCCGATCCCGCTGCGACCTTCGCGAGCGCGATATCGACCGGCCGCTGCTCGCGATAGTGAGGATGAAGATGGTAGTCGACTGCGGCGGGCGGAGCATTTTGCTCGGAGGCATCCTTTGAAGAAATCAGCCCCCACAATCGGGAAGGAACAAAGGTCGCTCCCGCGCCCAGTGAGAATCGAGTCAAAAATTCGCGCCGGTCCAGATGCCCATCCAAACTGATAGACAGACGCGGCTTTTCGGACCGGCTCAAGAATTCTCCTTCGACAATTCAGCAAGATATTTATGCGGAACGCGGCCAACATTGTAACGCGCGTCGTTCGTTGACTGAGTTGGCTTGAACCGTCCTTGGGCAGCGATCTCGCGACTTGGGCTGCGTTCCAGATAGTGATTTCACTCCGTCTTTGGTTTTTAGCGTCCGGTTACTTCCGTACCCTGCTTTCTCCCCGCGATTTTGGCGATGATTGGTTATGCTGCGCCTCCCCCTATGTTTACGCGCGCACCTGCGTCGATCCTCGCGGGTGTACGCGGCGGTATTGCTCACGGCATCCTTGTCGTGGGCGCAGCAAAGTTCCGTCGATTCGCAACAAGCCGACTGGCAACAACAAGTCCAGCAGCAGGTTCAACTTCATCAACTCGATGCAGCTCTCGCCACAGTCAACCAGCGACTCGCGGACTTTCCCGCCGACATGGAAGCACACGGCTGGCGCGGCCGCCTGCTTTCGTGGCGCGGGCAATGGGCTTCGGCTGAGGCTGAATACCGGCTCGTGCTCGATGACGTTCCGAACGACACCGACATTCTTTGCGGCCTCGCCGACGTGCTGTTGTGGCAAAGCAAAACCAAAGAAGCTCTAAGTGTCATCGATCGCGCTCGTGCCATCGAACCATCGCAACCAGAGATCCTGCTGCGGCGGGCGCGCATTCTGCAGGCTCTCGGCGAGTCCTCCGAGGCGCGCAGCCAGTACCGCGAGATTCTTCAGCTAAACCCTGACAACCGCGACGCTAAGCACGGAATGGCGGATCTTTCCGGAGAGGGCAAATACGAATTCAGCATCGGCGGCGACGGATCGACCTTCAACAACATCGGCCCCGCCGAGGATGAAATTCTGTCTCTGGCCGCGCACTGGACTCCGCAGGTCTCAACCGTATTCATCACTGGCTTCTACCAGCGTTTCGGCGAGGCCGCTGCCGACCTTGAAGTCTCATCTTCTTATCGCATCACGAAAAATAATGCTCTGACGATCGGCGGCGGCTTCGCTAACCAGCAAGACATCATCCCGAAGAACGACACGTTCTTCGAATATGGGCGCGGAGTTCGCCTGCCTTTCCGCTTCGTGAAGGGCCTCGAAGCTTCTTACCAGCAGCACTGGTTCTGGTATCAGGGCGCGCATGTGCTCACCTTCAGCGGCATGCAACTTTACTATCTGCCGCGCGACTGGACCTGGTCTATCACCCTTACCGCTGCGCGCACAGGTTTCTCAGGCACAGGGGTTGAGTGGGAGCCTTCGGGCATCACGCGCCTCGAATTTCCGGCGCATCGCAATCTCACGGGCAATTTGTTCTTCGCCAACGGCACGGAAGACTTCGCGCAAATCGATCAGATCGGCCGCTTCTCCGCGCGCACCTACGGCGGCGGCGTAAAATACCGCCTGCGCCCAGGTCAGGATATCCGCGGCTACCTGGCCCGCCAGTACCGTTCCGACAGCCAGACTCAAACCGCCTTTGGAGTGAATTATGGATTTCACTTCTAGGCTCGCCGCACTCGGCTTCGCGCAAATCATCTTCAAAGCGATCCTGCTTTCACTGCTGGGGATTTTTCTGCTGGTGGCCTTCATCGCCTTCCGCCGCTGGTATCGCGGACGCTACTTTCAGCAATTGAACGAGCGTACGTTTGCATTGCGCTCGCAGTGGAACGAAATTTTGTCGGGAAAGGTTCCGGCGCGCAGCTGGCGCTTGAAAACTCTTGATTGCGAAATTGTCGAATCGATTTTGCTCGACAGCATTGAAGCCGCATCGCCGCAGCAACTGCCGCCGCTGCTGCATTGCCTGCGCTCCAGCGGCCTGCTCGATATGCGAATTCACGAGGCGCGCGCCGTCACCGGCTGGAAGCGGCGCACGGCGCTGGTCGCTCTGGGCCGCACACACACGCCGGAAGCCATCGCTCCGCTCGCCGAGGCGCTCTATTCGCCGGACGACGAAACCCGCATCGCCGCCATCCGCGGCCTTGGACACATCGAGTTGCCGCAAGCGGCTGTTCCAATTCTCGACTATGTGCTTCTCGGCAAGCAGCAGATTCCCGAGCACGTACTCAAGAACGCGCTGGTCAGCTGTTGCCTCAACAATCCCGCCATCTTGCTACGTTATTTGAAGGAGGCAACCGGACACCCGCGTGAGTTGCTGGCTCGCGTTCTAGGAGAATTGGCGACTCCGCAACTCGGCGAAGATTTGATTTTGCTCGCCACCGACGAAGATGCGGAGGTTCGCGCCTCAGCCGCCCGCGCGCTGGGAAACTCCCAGCCGTCGTTCGCATTGCCCGTTCTGTCAGTCATGGTGCGGGACAAGGAATGGTTTGTCCGCCTGCGCGCCGTTGTTGCCTTGGCGTCGATTCAGCACAATGCCCGCATCCGCCCGCTGCTGCACGCGCTTTGCGACTCCAATCGTTACGTGCGCCAGCGCGCGGCGTGGGCGCTCGCGCAGATCGAAACAGACCTTCACAGCATCCTGAGCCAGGTCGTCGATACTCAGGACGAATACGCATTGCAGGCCTTCATCTCGGAACTCGAACGTTCGGGCGAAATCGACAACTTAGTGGAAGCGCTGCAAGGCCCACACGAAACGCACGCGGCCCGCAATATTCTTTTGCAAACGCTCAGCGCGACCCGGCAAAACATCGAGCAAGCCAGCAAAGCCATGGCCGCCTCAGCGGGAGGCCGCTGATGCACGCCTGGCTCCATCTCTCAAACGACATCCTTTTCGTTTACTACCTGTCCTCGAATCTGATTTACCTGGTACTGCTGATCACCGCCATCTCGCGCAACACCTGGCATCGCCATCGCATCGCCAGCCTTCGCCTGGAACGCGTGAAAATTTCGCCCTTCACGCCGCCCATCACACTCGTCGTCCCGGCCCACAACGAAGAAGCTTTCATCGTCGATAGCATTCGTTCCCTGCTCGCGCTCGACTATCCCGCGCTCGAATTGGTGGTAGTCAACGACGGATCGCGCGACAAAACGCTCGAGCGCCTCCAGACCGCGTTTCAATTGCGCTCTACGCGCATTCTCTACATTCCAGAAATTCCCTCCGCGCCGGTGCGCGAAATTTATAAGAGCGATGTCGATCCCCGCCTGATCGTCCTCGACAAAGAATCCGCGGGCAGCAAGGCCGACGCTATCAACGCCGGCCTGAATGCCGTCACCAGCCCTTACTGCTGCGTGGTCGACGCCGATTCAATTCTTGAAAAAGATTCTCTGCTACGCATCATGGCGGGAGTTTTTTCCGATTCGCAACGCGTCGTCGCTGCCGGAGGAATTGTCCGCGCCCTCAACGGCTGCAAAGTCGTCAAAGGCGAGCTTCGCGAGGTGGGCCTTCCCCGCCAGGGAATCGAGGTCTTGCAGGTCATCGAATATCTCCGCGCCTTCCTCATCGGCCGCGAAGCCTGGGCCTACTTCAAAGCGCTGCCCATCATCTCCGGCGCGTTTGGAATTTTTCGCACCGATCTGGTGCGCGAAATTAAAGGATTTCGTCCGCACGCCATCGGCGAAGACTTCGACCTCGTCGTTCGCATGCACCGCCTGCTGCAGGAGCAAGGCAAGGATTATCACATCACCTTCGTCCCCGACCCCACCTGCTGGACCGAACTCCCCTCCGATCTTCGTTCGCTCGGGCGGCAGCGCGCCCGCTGGCACAAGGGACTGCTCGACACGCTCTGGCCGCATCGCGACATGCTTTTCCGCCGCCGCTATGGGCGCGTGGGCTGGCTGGTTCTTCCCTACATGTGGATCTATGAATTTTTCGCGCCGATCATTGAGCTAGTCGGATATTCGAGCATGATCATCGCCGCAAGTCTCGGACTGCTCGGCCGGGAGTTTTTTTTGCTCTTTCTGATTTTTGGCTACGCCTTCGCAACCTTGATCTCGATCGGCTCGGTTTTACTCGAAGAGATGACGTACCGCCGCTACGCCAGCTGGCGCGAGGTTGGGCGCCTGCTGCTCTTTTGCCTGTTTGAGCATTTCCCGTATCGCCAGCTGACGCTGATCTGGCGCATGCAGGGCATCTGGCAATACCTGCGCGGCGATATGCAATGGCGCCAGGTAAAGCGGGCCACGTCATCGGAAGAGAGCGCGCAGAACGCATGAGGCAACTTTTTCGCGACCGCAGGTTACGGGGAAACAACGAAATGAAACATCGATCTCTGCTCGTCATTTTTTTATTCGTCGTCGCGCTCGCGCAGACCAGCTGCAGCCAGGACCCCGCAGCCAGCCTCCACGCTGCGGATGTTCCGGTCCATCCCCTGGCGCATGCGATGACTGATCCCACCGTTGAATTTCCCGAGTCGTTCCCCATGCAAGTCGCGGTTTATCGTGCGGACCCCAGCGCCGTCATGCTTCCCATCACGCACGCTCTCGGAGCGATGGGCGTTCCCTTTTTCGTCACCCAGAATCTGGATCAGGCGCTGCGCCATGATCTCGTCATTCTCTATCCCGAAATCGATGGCCGCACCTTCAGTGACGCACAGATCGAGCAACTTCGCCGCCACGCCGACAGCGGAGGCAGTCTTTTCGCCGTCAATGTCTTCGCAGGGGCGATGCGTCCGCTCTTTGGCTTCAGCGCGGTCACGCCTTCGCAGCGGCGTTATCGCGTCAAATTCGATACAGACGCTGACAACATTCTGCGTTATCTCAATCGCCCGGAGGAGTTGGAAGTCCCGCTTGCCAATCCGAAAGCGGGCGACATTTTCTGGAGTAACGGCTACACGCCCGACTCGCACGCTTCCGTCCTCGCGCGTTTTGAAGACGGCAGTGCGGCGATGCTGCGCAATCGCGTAGGCAAGGGATGCGTTTACGTGGTCGGCGTGAGTTATTTCGACGTTGTGTTGCGCAGCCAGGTGAACCGCGATTTCGAAGCCGAGCGCCACTACGTTAACCGCTTCGAACCCGGAGCCGACGTCTGGATGCTGCTGCTGCGCGCCTGGTACGAATCAGAGCAGCCCGACGCGGTGCGCCTCGACACTATGGCCTCGGGCCACGACTCAGTCCTGCTTCTGTCGCATGACATCGACTGGGAAAATTCTTTCGGACCCGCGCTCGACTTTGCCCGCATGGAGCAAAACCACGGCACACGCAGCACGTTTTTCATTCAAACCAAATACGTCAGCGACGCCAACAGCAAAGCATTTTTCTTCGGCAACGACCTTGAAGACCTGAAGCAACTTTATGCCGGAGGCTCTTCCATCGGCAGCCACTCCATCATCCACTCCCGCGGGTTCAACAAATTTCAGGCCGGCAGCGGCGCAGAGACCTTTAAAACCTATCAACCGCGCGGCACCGGTTTCGACAGCTCCACCGGCGCAACCGTCTTCGGTGAAGTACGCGTCAGCAAAGAACTGCTCGACGGTGCGCTTTCCGGACAGTCCACCGTCTTCTTCCGCGCCGGACATTTGCGCGTGCCGCCGTTTCTGCCTGAAGCGCTGCAACGCACCGGATATGAATTCGATTCCTCATTTACCGCCGATGACGTGCTCACCAATTTCCCTTATCGCCTTCCGCTCGATCTCGGCTTCGCCGAAGACAGCGGCCTCTACGAGTTTCCCGTCACCTTCGAAGACGAGGAGTCGCCGTTAATCCAGCGCATCGACCAGATGCTCGACGTGATTCGCGCCAACGCGGAGAACGGCGCAGCCAACGTTTTGCTGATTCATCCCAATCAGGCGGGAGACAAACTCGCCGCCGAAGAAGAATTGCTTCGCCGCCTGCATAGTGAAAACGTGCAGATTGAAGACATGCAGACCTTCGCGCAATTCTGGCGCGCCCGCGACCGCCTGCGATGGAAGATCGACGCGGCCTCAAGCTCTGAATCTCTATTGACCGTGATCTCGACTGAAGCCATTCACGGCCTGACCTTCGACTTCGACCACGAAATCGAACGCGCCGACGATGGCGCCACTCTGCTCCCCGACCACCATCGCGTCATCCTGCAAGATGTCAGCCCGAACGCGGAGATGCGGGTGCACCTCCACTACGCGCGGTGACCTCGAATCCAAGCGGTGATTTTCTACTCGGAAGGATTTACTGGTGAGAGAGGATTTGAACTTCGACCGATTCTATCTGTATGGACAATTTGCGGAGGGGACAAAGCGGGGGAGCTTTGTCGATTAAAGATTAGTCCAAAACGGCTGCACTTGAATCCTGGCTCGTCTCTAGTTGGCGACTTAGCGTGCGGTCCGGCTTAAGGTTTATGGTTTGATTCTCAATATCGGCAGGCAATCCACAGCTTCTGTACCGGGAGGCTCGCTGATACTGCATCTGGGCGTCTTGCGTGTAAGTGTTTTTCGCCATATCGAGATCATCGCCGAAAACTCATACGCACAGCAATGTAACTACGGTCATTTCGTCGTCGTTGTTACGAAACACGAACAAACATGGTGCGTCTCTGTAAAGTTTTTTAATGGCTGAGGTGATCCGGTAGAACATTACCGGACTGCGAACGAAATTTCGGGCGCTCAAGATCTCCAAATGTCCGCCGCGGGACAACTGGCGCGCCCCTCAGAATCACGGCCATTCTTTTCACGCTCCCTGCCGATCTCAGCGACTTGCCCGGATTTCAAATCAGATAGATTACGAATTATTGCTTACGCTTTCGTGTTGCTTCGATTCTGTTGTACTATCTCCGGTATCGCACGCAGCTGAAAACCTTGGTCCTCATTGGAGAAGCTCATGGATCGACGCACTTTCTTGAAGTCCGCCGCTGCAACAGGGATCGCCTTGGGTGTCTTAAAGCCGCAAGCCCATGCCTCCGTCCCGGAACACAATTGGGATAAATATGACTGGGGATGGACGCCTCCGGTTTCCGACCGCCTTTATCAGGGACCGTTCCCGCAGTACGGTCCCTGCGCGGTCGTTCCCGATAGCGATGTGTCGATGATCACTTCGCCGTCCCGGGAAATCGTCAGCAATTACGGCATGGGCCTCATTGTTTATCTTTCCGACGATACCGGGCCGCTCAGCATCCCCGGCGAGGCGCAGGAAAAAACTCTGGAAGATCTGGTCAAGTTGCCGTTCGTGCAGAAGGTTTATCTTCGTCCGAACTGGCGCGAGATTCAGAAGCGGCCAGGCAAGCTCGACTTCCCAGAGTGGTGGACGATCTCGTTCGATCTGGCTCGCCGCTATGGCAAGCAGATCGGCTTCCGAGTTCAGTTGGAGAATCCCGATGTTCCCGAGCCGGGGATGCCGGAGTTTCTTATCGACAAGGTTCCCACTGTAAAACTCAAAGGCGAGTGGAAGGGCAACCCGGCGGAGACGCGCTACAAGAAAGATAACCGCGTGCCCCGCTACGATCATCCGGCATACCAGGCTGCGTTTCGCGAATTGAACGAACTGCTGGCGGCCGAACTCAACGGCCATCCGCAGATCGAGTTCATGGACACGATGATGTACGGCTTTTGGGGCGAAGGTCACACCTGGCCCTACGAAGGAAATCCCTTTCCCACGCAGTTGATCGCGGAGCAAACCTGGGCCGCGATGTTTGAGCTGCAACTCCAGCATTGGACGAAAGTCCCGCTGGCCACCAACACGCAGCCCGATTTCAGCAACGTAGGCAACGCCGATATGGTGGATCGCACGATGCGCACCGGAAATTGGCTGCGCACGGATACGATCTTCATCGAAAACACACAGATCGAGGCATTGAGTTACCGCCCGTCCTGGGCGGCGGCGATTTGCGAAGTCGGATTCAGCACCGGCGACGCGAAGGAACTTCGCACGGACGAAGACGGAATTACGTACAACGAGCAGATCATTTCTCACGTGGCCGACGTCGGCGCCAACTATCTGTCGGTCTGGTGCTGGCATAACCAATCGGCCCGCAGCATTTTGAGCTACTACGAGAAGTTTCCGGGGCCGATCGATGAGATGGCCCGCCAGATCGGTTATCGCGTCCGGCCATCATTTATTTGGACTTTCAACCGCGACGGAGCCAATGGCCTGGTGGTCGGCTTAGCCAACGACGGAATCGCTCCCGTTCCAGGAGTACTGCGCCTGAGTGTGTTCAGCGAAGACGGCAAAGTTCGCGTCTCGGGCTGCGTCGACGCGGGTTATCCGAAGCCGACGGGCGTTCACCAAGTGATGCTCACGCTGCCTGCGGGCGTCCCGTGGCAGGGACTGCGCCTGAAAGCTGAGCTGGAAGTGAAGGGTATGCGTTATCCGGTGCGATGGGCGTGCCGGCAAAAGGTCAATTCCGACGGCTCGCTTACCTTGCGCCACAATTACAAACCTGATGAGCCGTTGGTGTGAAGGCGTACTGCGAGAAGAACCATATCCGACATTCGAGACAATGCGCCACTCGGCGCCGGGAGCTATGAGCATGAGATTTTCAACCCTCTTTATATTGCTGACTTGCATCTCCACCGCGTTCGGCCAGACGAATTCCTCCTTCTACGTGGCGACGACGGGGAATGATTCGAATCCCGGTACACAGGCTGCCCCTTGGCGCACGGTCCAACATGCCGCAGACAGCGCGCGGGCGGGCAGCACGGTTTACGTCCGGGGCGGAGTCTACGAAGAACTCGTTGCCATCAAGGCGTCGGGCAATGCGAGCGATGGATTCATTACGTTTCGAAGTTACCCCGAGGAAACGGCGGTCCTCGACGCGACGCATTTCACTCCCTCCGGGAGACAGGCCATACTGACGATTGAAAACCAAAGCTATGTGAGAATCGTGGGTTTTGAAATCCGCAACTTCCATACCGCCGAGCATCGACTCGCCCCTCTGGGCATAAGCGTGATCGGAGCCGGTTCCCATATCGAACTGCTCAAGAACAATGTCCATCACATTGAGCAGACTTTTCCAGGCCGTGACGCCCCCGGAAGCGGCGGCAACGGATTTGGCATCGCGGTATACGGTACCGACGCCAAGACTCCGATCACGGATTTGATCATTGATGGAAATGAAGTGCATCACCTGAAAACCGGTTCGAGCGAGTCACTCGTGGTGAACGGAAACGTTACGAATTTTCGTATCACCCACAATGTCGTCCACGACAACAACAACATTGGAATCGATGTCATCGGTTTCGAGAGAACCGCGCCCGATCCTGCCGTTGATCAGGCACGGGACGGAATCGTCAGCGGGAATCTGGTTTACAACATTACCTCGCGCGGTAATCCGGCCTACCGCGACGATGAATCGTCCGATGGCATTTACGTGGATGGCGGCACGCGGATACTGATCGAACAGAACGTCATTCACAATGTGGACTTCGGAATCGAGTTGGCGAGTGAGCACAAAAACCGCGCCACCAGTTACATCACTGCGCGGAATAACCTTGTCTATCACTGCCACACCGCCGGGGTTTCCATTGGAGGCTATGCACCCGAGCGAGGACATACCGAGCATGCCACGGTGGTCAACAACACGCTCTACGAAAATGACACGTCGGCAACCGGCTCCGGCGAATTTCAGATGCAGTGGAATATGACTGACAATATTTTCGAGAACAACATCGTCTATGCGGGTCCGCGCTGCCTCCTATCACTGATACGAACGCAGGTCGACAAAGACCATCCGCCAGCGCTGATTGATCACAACCTTTATTACTGCGCCTCTGGGTCAAGCGCGAGCACATGGAAGGGCGCTTCCGCCCCGGTGACGGGATTCGACAAGTATGTCGAGTCGACGGGCAACGACCGCCATTCGCGCTTTCTCGATCCCCATTTCGTTGACACTGCCGCGAATAATTTTCACCTGCAAGCCGATTCTCCCGCGATTGCCGCAGGCGCGATTGAAGTTCCGGTTGGAGAACTGGACCTCGATGGCTCACCCCGGGTCAAATCCGGCAAGATCGACATCGGCTGCTACCAACAACGATAGGAGTCGTCCATGCTGGAGTCCGACTTGAATCGCCGGGAATTCTTGAAGATCACCGCCGGAGCTGGCGCAGCGCTGGCTGTGCCAACTTCAAGCTTTGCTGCTGTCTCCTCCAGAATGATCGGCATCCAGGTGGGAGCGGTTTCGTTCGTCGATGAAGGCACCGAAAAAGTTCTCGATGTGCTTCAGGAGCGTGGCGGCGTGAATACGTTGTTTCTCGCCGTCTTTACCTATGGTCGCGGCATCGCCGGACGACAGATTCCCGGCCAGCCGCTGCCAGATCATGGCAAGCAGGAGTACGATCTCAACTTTCACGGCGGAAATTTCGCCACGCCTCATCCTCAGTACTACAAAAATACCGTTCTCAAAGAGACACGCGCGCCCGACCACGGAAGCCTCGATATCCTGGCCGAAGTTCTCCCTGCGGCGAAGAAACGCGGCATGAAAGTCATCTGCTGGCTTGAGGATGTATTCCGCACCGACCTGCCGAATATTGACAAACTGCAGGAGCGCGATCTGTACGGGCGCAACGCCGACACGCTCTGCGTCAACAATCCCAACTACCGGAATTTCCTGACCGGCCTGGTCGAGGACTATGCGCGCTCCTACGACATCGACGGAATCATGTGGGGCTCGGAGCGGCAGGGCGCACTTTGCGACAGTCTCGGCCTCACGCACGACACGCCCCCGGTCGATCCTGGCAATGTCACTTGCTTCTGTGAGTTTTGTCAGGCCAAAGCGAAAGAACGCGGCATTAACCCTGAGCGCGCCAGGCAAGGTTTTTTGGAGTTAGAGAAATATGTCCGCGCCTCGCGTAGCGGCAAGCGCCCCGTGGATGGTTACTACGTCCAATTCTGGCGGCTGCTGTTGCGCTATCCCGAACTGGCCGCCTGGGAGATGCTCTGGACCGATAGCCTGCGCGAGACCTACGCCGCAATTTACAAAACGGTAAAGTCAGCGAAGCCTGCCGTGCCGGTGGGTTGGCACATCTGGCACAACAACTCTTTCAATCCGATCTACCGCGCCGAACAAGACCTGCATGAACTCTCGAACTATTCCGACTTCATCAAGATCGTCATGTACAACAACTGCGGCGGCGAGCGGATGGCGTTGTATGCCGACAATTCCGGATCGACCCTGTATGGCGATCTCTCGAAACAGGGCTTGCTCGATTTCAATTACTCCGTGATGGGATTGAAGGAGGGCAGCTACGATCAGATCCCTCACACCGGACTTTCACCGGACTACGTCTTCCGCGAGACGAAACGCGCATTGGAAGGCGCTGCCGGCACCAATACTTTGATTTGGCCCGGCATCGATATCGATATTCCCACAGAACCGAGCAACAGCAAGTGCACTCCGCAAAGCGTGAAGCAAGCGGTGCAAGCGGCTTTCCGCGCGGGCGCGCCGGGAGTGATTCTGTCCCGCAAGTATTCCGAGATGCGGCTCGCTAACCTCAGTGGCGCCGGCGACGCCATTCGCGAGTTGAAATCATAGGTTTCCGAAGGTCGACCGTCTGCAAGAAATTCGCCGCGGTTTCTCTTTCGGTTTCATTCTTCGAAACAAGTTCCAAGTACTTCGAAATCCGGCCTCCCCCGGCAAAGGGTAGGCCGGACACGCTATGCTGCGACAGCTTGGCTTTGCTTGATGAAGGCGAGCAGATCGGCATTGATCTGGTCGGCATGAGTTGTGGGCATCCCATGTGGGAAGCCGGGATAGGTTTTCAGGGTGGCGTTCTTCACGATCTTCGCGGACATCAGACCTGCCGCGCCGATCGGCACAATCTGATCGTCCTCGCCATGCTGGACGAGCGTGGGCACGTCGAACTTCTTGAGGTCCTCGGTAAAATCCGTTTCCGAGAAAGCCTTGATGCAGTCGTAGCCCGCTTTCATTCCCCCCATCATTCCCTGAAGCCACCACTTCTCCCGGATGCCTTCTGAAATCTTCGCGCCCGGCCGGTTGTAGCCGTAGAACGGCAGCGTGATGTCTTTGTAGAATTGCGGCCGGTTCTCCAGGTACGCGGCACGCAGGCCGTCGAACACCGATAAGGGCAGGCCTCCCGGATTTTTTTCTGTCTTCACCATCAGCGGCGGCACTGCGCTGATCAGCACGGCTGCAGCGACTCGCTTCGAGCCGTGACGTCCGATGTAGCGGGCAACTTCTCCACCGCCGGTCGAGTGGCCGACATGGATTGCGTTCTTCAGGTCCAGCTTCTCGGTTAGCGCTGCGAGATCGTCGGCATAGGTGTCCATGTCGTTGCCATCCCAAGTCTGCGTGGAACGGCCGTGGCCGCGCCGATCGGCTGCAATGACCCGAAATCCGCGCTGCCCGAAAAACATCATCTGTCCGTCCCAGTCATCGGCCGTGAGCGGCCAGCCGTGACTGAACACGATGGGCTGGCCTGTTCCCCAGTCTTTGTAGAAAATCTGCGAGCCGTCTTTCGTTGCAATTGTTGGCATAAAGTATTTTACTTTTCCCCTAGTTTTATTGTTTTCAGAAAATCTCTCCAAAACTATCTCGACACTATTGAACAGGTTCAGATTCGCGAAAGAAATTGTTTCATGGCGAAGGCGATCTCTTCGACATGGGTTTCAAGGGCGAAGTGGCCGGTATCGAGGAACTGCACGATCGCGTTCGGATTGTCGCGCCGAAAGGCCTCTGCGCCGGCGGGAATGAAATACGGATCATACTTGCCCCAGATTGCAAAAAGAGGCGGCTTCCATTTTCTGAAATATTCCTGGAATGCGGGATAGAGCTTCACATTATTGGCATAGTCGAGAAAGAGGTCCAGTTGAATGTCCACGTTTCCTGGGCGCGCAAGCAAGGCAGCATCGAGCGTGTATCCTTCCGGGGCGATGACCTCAGGATTAGCAATCCCTGAGGCATATTCCCTGCGCATGCCCTCCAGGTTTAGGGCTTTTCGAATGGCATCGCGATTTGCGGCCGTCGGCTCGCTCCAGTAGCGCCGGATGGGAGCCCACGCGTCTCCTAGTCCTTCTTCGTAAGCATTGCCGTTCTGCGAGACGATGGCAGTAACGCGCTCGGGACGCGCCATTGCGAGGCGAAAACCGGTGGGTGCGCCGTAGTCAAAGACGTAAAGTGCGTAGCGTTTCAGGCTCAGCGCGTCGGTGAAAGCGGCAATGCTTTCGGCTAGAGAATCGAACGTGTATTTGTAATGGCGCTCGTTTGGGACCTCGGTAAAGCCGAATCCAGGAAGGTCGGGCGCGATGACTCGATAGCGGTCAGCCAGACGAGGAATCAATTCGCGGTACTGAAATGACGATGTCGGGAAGCCATGAAGCAACAACACAACAGGCGCGCCGCTCGGACCCGCTTGGCGATAAAACATTTTGACGCCGTCGGCCTCGACGCGGTGAATCGATGCGCGTGGAATTCGCAAATCCTTAATCGCCTCCTGAATCATCTCCATTTTTCCTCACCACCTCGACTTTAGAGTCCGACAACTACCTTGCCCAAGGAACCGAAATAAACCCCACAGCTCAATCCAGGTCAGGTCCACTCGTACAAGCCACGGGAGAGCTTCTATCATCGAAGTTCTCCCGCTGCGTTGTAAATGCCTAGCCGGCTTTGGCGAACGGCACATCTGACATGCACCGCGCCTGCATATGCGGCCAGCTCCTTCTCTGCATCCGGCACGAGCGCGGCGGCGAGTGCAGCGCAGCTCTGTTCTAGTCTTTGCCTAGGAGAATCCATCCGAACCTTCCGGCTGAAGTTAGACGAAGATATGCATAATCCGATTTTCGAGAAACCCCAGAAACCACAGAATTCCACCTAGATTTTTCTGCAGGTCTTAAGGCGGATTTCGCTGGATACTGCGAATTAAATTTGGGACATCTCGAAACCGCGAGATCAGTTAGAGTTTGGACCCATCCCGCGAAGAATGGACTTTATCTTTTCCGATGGAGAGGTGCGGGGTTTGCGAAAGACTATGCGGCCCGGTACGGTGACGCCAATCTCGGTTCCGGAGTCAACAGAGCTGACAAGCGTAAACTTGCCTCCGATGCGGGCTGCGCGCTCCCGCATGCCTTGTAAGCCGAAATGCCCGTGTTTGCCTTCAGCGGCAATCGGGTCCATGCCTACGCCGTTGTCACTGATACGTATGCAGAGATCCTGCGCATAACGCAACTCCACCTTCAACCTGCTTCCCTTTGAGTGCATGTAGGCGTTTCGGATGGCTTCGTATCCGATGCGGTAAACCTCGTCACGGATGATGGGGTGCATCTCGCGGGGCTCGCCGACAACCGTGAGCACAGCTTCCATCGAGCCGGGCATGTGGCCGTTTTCCGCGGCCCGGCGAAAAGCATCGGCAAGATCGTTTTTCTGCGTGGTTGAGGTACGGAGAGAGTTCAGGGCTGCCCGCCCTTCCTGCGTGGCCTGTTCGAGCCACCTCGATAGTTGCTCCATGGCGCGGCGCATGCGGGCGGGATCGGCTGACGCCTCGAGTGCATCGTCGGCCACCAATTTGCTGGCTTGAATGGTCTGCAGGAAGGTGTCATGCAGCTCTCGCGCCATGCGAGTGCGTTCCGCCAATCGCTCATCGAAGCGCGCGCTGATCGCTCTGGCAACCTGGCGCACACGCAAACGATAAATGGCCCACGCCGCAAATATCGCGGCAAAGAGGCACAAAATACGAAACGAACTCGTCTGATACCACGCCGGCGCGATGCTGAAGTCCAGAGCCGCACCCTGTTCGTTCCAGACGCCGTCGTTGTTGCAAGCCGTTACAAGAAATCTGTACTTCCCTGGAGGAAGATCGCTGTAGAAAGCTTGACGCCGTGTTCCCGGTTCCTGCCAGCCCGCGTCATGCCCCTCAAGTTTGTAGCGGAAGCGCACCTTCTGCGGAGCCATAAAGCTCAGCCCGGCATATTGAATCTCGAGATCTCGCGTCAGGGGAGGGAGATGAAGGTCTTTGCCGGCAGGATAGCTCTTTCGATCGGCCACAACTGCTTCGACCTGCACCGGAGGCGGGATCACATTCTGTTGCAGGTGATCAGGATCGAGCACTTGCAAAACCTGGCTGTTCACAAACCACAAGCGCCCATCGGAAGACCGTGCGGCTTGCGGCTTTAATGAAGTCAAACCGGGCTGCACACCGTCAAGAACATCCAACAACTTGAACTGCACGATGCGGTCCGGATGCTCCCACCAGCTATCCAGCTCAGCCTTGTCGATTGCGATGAGCCCGCATTGCGTATACAGCCAGAGCGCGCTCCGATTATCTTGCACCACCGCAAAGATTCCGTCACAAGGCAGGCCGTTGCGCGTGCTGAGATTTTTTCGCACGCCATCTTTCCATCGGGCAACTTCGTCCAGCGTTGTACCCCAAACCGAGCCATCCGGTTGAACTAAAAGATCCCGGATTTGGCTCCTGTTTCCCTGTTCATTCGAGGGAAAAGTTTGCGTCTTGCCGTCCTGGTAGTGAACCAAATCCCCATTCACCAGCCCTAGGAAGATTCCGCCGCGTGGATCGGACGCGAGTATGTAAGCGGTGGAGATCTGTGGAGACGTGAACTCTTTCTGGAGCGCTAAATTGCGTACCCGGTCATTGCCGATTCGATCGTCGCTGATTCGGTCGTCACTTATTCGACCGTCGCTTATTCGATCAAGACTTATTCCTGCGCGAACCCAGATGTTGTGCTGCACGTCCTCAGTAATGGCGAAAATGACGCCCAGGCTGCTGCCGTCGGGATGGCGAATGGCAGTAAACCCACCTTGGTCGTAGACCCACAGCCCAGTGTCCAGGCCGACCCAGAGGCGCCCGGCATGGTCTTCAAACATCGTGGTCACGTTGCGTCCGGGCAGGCCATCTGCCGCTCGAATTTCAGACAGCTTCGCGCCGCGCAAAAAATCCAAGGCCTCGTAGTTCCCGATCCATACGGTGCCATCGCGAGATGCCAGCACGGAGCTGGCAGCGGCAGCCGACAGGCCCTCACGCATGGAATAGCTGGTCACCTTCAAATCGCGAAAGTTGTCGATCCCCTCCGAGGTCACGATCCATAAACTACCCTCGGCATCTTCATAAAAACGCAGCACCGCGTCGCTCGAAAGACCATCCGCACTTCCAAAGTGATCGACGTCTTCGCCTCGAATGCGCCAGACTCCATGATGGGCAGTTCCAACCCACAACGTTTGATTGTGGTCGACAAACAGCGAGATAACGTCCGAATTATCGGCGGTGACTGCCGGAAAGGCCACGCTGGTCCAGCTTCCGTGTTCGAAGTGTTCGAATTGCACATGACCAGGTCTCGGCTGACCGGATCGATTTTGATTCGCTTGATTCTGATTCGATGGATTCTGATTTGACGGATTCTGATTTGACGGATTAATGAGTGCCCATACCGTTCCATTCGCTCCGGCGGCAACGGCTCGGAGCGACGCAAACGTTTCGGGACGCCTGGGGGCATTCGCGAAATAGCTGGTGCACGATCCCGGCTGCCAGCGACAGAGTTCGGAATAACCGCCAACCCACAACTCGCCCGAACTGCCCTTACTCAGTTGAATGGCTGAAGCGAACGGAATCCCATCGCTTGGGCCATAGCAACGAAATCGTTCATCCTTCAGGCTGCACAAAGGGCCCGCATTGTCGGTCGCCTGCGTCCGGGTAAGCCATACCGCGCCATCGTCGCCTTCGATAATGGATTCGATTCGGCCGCTCAATTCCGGGTAGTTGGTCAGTGTGCTGTTTTTCCAGCGCGAGATGCTGTATCCAGTGCCGATCCAGAGACTGCCATCCTGCGTTCCCAGGAGAGAAAAAATACGGGAGTCGAGCAGCCGGTTGCCGGCCGGAGGGTTCCATGAAGAGAAGCGAACGCCGTCGAAACGTACTAAGCCAATGTTCGTTCCGATCCACAGATATCCGTCGGTAGTCTGAGTGATGACGATGGGAGCGCCGTTAAAGGCTCCGCCTCGCGTTCTCCATGAGGTGTGTCCATACTGAGAGATACGCACATTCGGATTGATCCCCCAGACCGTGCTCAACGCGAAGAACAGCAATGCGGAGCAAATTGAGAGTGATCGCGGCAGGTTACTTCTCGGAGCTGCGAACGAAATTGGCTCGCCACATTTCAAGTGCGGTGACGCCTAATCTAGGCTTTGCGGAAGAGAATACATAAATCTCGCATGCTGCGAGCTGCGCTGACCGTTCAACCATCGCCAACGCAACACTGAAGCCCGCTTTGCCTGCTAACACCCTACATGGCTCCTGGCCATCGCGATACATAATGATCAACAGTTGCCATCCTGCAGTTTTCTACAGGTCTTAAAGTCTTAGTCAGATCTGCAGCAAGCCGCGCCGAACCGCAATGGTCACCGCATGCGTGCGATCGTTCGCGCCTAGCTTGTCCACCAGATTCTTGATGTGGAAATTGACGGTGGTCTCCGCAATTGCAAGTTGATCGGCAATCTGCTTGTTGCGATAGCCATCTCGAATCAATCGCAGCACTTCCAACTCGCGGGTCGTAAGGTCGTCATCGGCCATATGCTCGGCGAGACGGGCCGCGACATCCGGTGGAACGTGCCGTTTGCCGGCGTGCACCGACCGGATCACTCCCAGTAATTCGTTCTTGGGCATGCTCTTAAGAATGTAAGCCGCCGCTCCCGCTCGCAGTGCGCGCTGGATCTCGCCGTCGCTGTCTGAAGTTGTGAGGATGATGATGCGCGCCTGCGGAAATTCGCCGCGAATCGCGATCAGCGTGTCCGTGCCGTTGGTGCCCGGAAGGCGCAGATCCATCAACGTGACGTCGGGCCGGTGACGGCGAAATTCTTCCATCGCTTCTACTCCATTGGTCGCCTGCGCAACCAGAAGCATGTCTGCCTGCGACCCGATAATCGTGCTCAACCCTTCGCGAAAAACGGGATGGTCTTCGACACTCAGAATGCGAATCGGCCCTGGAAGAATCATTGGAATTACCCCGCCCGCAGTCCGGCAATTGTACCGGATCACTCGTCTGCGATGGTCTTGGTGCCCGCGTTATCGCGCCTGGGCCGTGGGCGAGTGGCGAGATGATGCTGAAGGGTGCCGAAGAATCTTGCCTGAGTGAACGCCGATGCAATGGCCGACGCCAAAACGTCTACACCACTTGGAAGCCCGGGGGATCTCGCTAGAAAAACCGAGCGCAGTGAAGATCGCCCTCCGGGTTATTCGAACGCAGTCAGTGTGCCGCCGTTGTAGTGGCGCATTGTTTAGAGGTTGTTTGGTTCAATTCCGTCAACATCTTCTCAATCTCAGGATTCGACATAAAGGACTTCCAGACTAGGCCGCTGCGATAGTTCTCGATCATGACGACGATCGGCGCCTGGTTCAATCCCATGTAAATTGGCGACACCCAATTGAGTTGTTGATTGATGGCATCGCGCGGTCCGTAGATGCCCCAGAGGCGATCGCCCAGATCGCGGTAGTAGTGTTTGAACGCTTCCATCGACGCTTCGGGTGTATAGGGAAACGACGCGAGCGCGCCGGTTGGCGTAAGGGTTCCGGTGTCATCATCGCTATCCGGGGCGTGCGGCACATAACCGTCGGGGCCGTCGCTGGCAGTCAGACCCCACGCATTTGGACCGTACCCAGCGAAGTGTTTAGGATCCGCAATCGAGTAGGCGCGATTAATCAGCGCGATATTGCGATTGTTCTCGAAATACGATTTGGTGAAACAGTCGTGCAGGCTATGCGGATCGAAACCCATATAGGAGTAGTGGGTAAAGAAGAGCGGCCCTCCGCTGCCCACGCCAACGTCGAGCTTAATTCCGAAATAGCTGTTGCCGTTGCCATAGCGGTCGCCTTCCGTGCCGCCCGACCAGCCGGAATAGTAAAGAGACGGTGGCACCGCATGTGTAGGCGACGCCATGCCGAGCAAATAGGTAATCATTACTTCGTTGAAGCCGATGAGCGGATGATGGATCTGCCACGACCACTCCGGCGACCAATGCCAATACAAAAAGCCGCTCGTCGGGGTCTCGCGGTACCAACTCCAGTCGACGCCCTCCCAAAGATCGGTAATGCGGCGATAGAGCGACTTTTCGTCCTCGCTTTCGCCATGAAAATACTGCCGCGCGGCCAGCAGCCCTTCCATAAGGAAGGAAGTCTCGACCAGGTCGCCTCCGTTTTCATACATGCCGAACACGGCCATCGTCTGGCCATCATCGCCATTCATAAAATGCGACCACGCGCCGTGGTAGCGCTGGGCGTGCTCAAGAAATCTGACGATCTTTGCCAGCCGTTCCACTCCTTCCTGTCGAGTGATGAAGCCCCGATCCACTCCAACCATCAGAGCCATGATTGCGAAACCGCTCGCGCCGGTGGCGACGATGCGATCATCTCCGGGAATATTTTCGCGAGCCATCCCGGAATGCGGGTCCGCGCCCTCCCAGTAGTAACGAAAGCAGGCTCGCTGCAACATGGTGAGAAGTTCATCGTCGGTCATCTCGTGAGTGGCTGCGCCGGCCGCATTCGAAAAACCTGAATGCGAATATCGCCAATCGGAGGCGACAATTTTGTACTGCGCCGTGAGGCCGGGCTTTCCCAGAAAATCTGTATAGCGCGAGATGCCCGCGATCTGGGTGCCGATGGGGCTAAAAGTTTTGCCGTCGGTGGAACGATAAATTTCATACCGCACCGCCGCGGAACTCGCCGAGGCATCCCATTCGAGATCGATGTGGCGTTCATAGCCGGTAGCGCGCAGGTTGGAGGGCGGCGCGAGGACGGAAGCGACGGGGTCGTTGTCCACGCGAATTTCATCCACCGTCAGGGTGTGACGAACGTGATCAGGCCGGCCCTGAAGAAAGGTCACGCTCTGGGTGTATTCCGGTTTGAACGGGTAAATCGAACCCGTCGGAAAATCGGCCAGCGGGATGCGCACTTGCACCCATCGCCCGGCTGGAATGTCGCCGGTATATTTTCCGATTTCGAGCGGTGCGCTGAAAGTTCCCGAGAATTCGCGCGAACTGGCGAGGACGACAAACGGAAGATCCGCGGCAGCAATCGGCTTCTCTGCGAAAATCCAGAAATAAAGATTCTTGCCGAGCAATTGCGGGACTCGATTGCGAAAATCCATCATGCGGACCTGAGCCTGCCAGCCGCCATCCGGCGCCGATTGCCAGGTAAGGCGAAGCGCGTTCGGGGGCGTCAGGAAGTTTTGATTGTCGAGAGGTACACGTCCATCTTTTTGGTCGAGATAGCTTGAGCCGGAAGCTTGGGCGGTGCTGTAAAAGTGAGTGTCTGCAGTCAGGCTGTTGTCGAAGATGATGTGATGATAGTAGTCCGAAGTAGCGTGCGCGAATGCGCTGAGAAGCGTTGCCGCGACCGCGACGAAAAGCGCGCTTCGACGCGAGCGAAGAGTCCGGTTTCTAAGATCAAAGGTCATAATCGGCGTGTTGATCGGGTTTAGAGGTACAACGCTTGGTTTCGGACGAAGGAACGACGGATGTCTGCCAAATCAAGGGTTTCTTACTAAATCGCGTTAGTAGAGCATGAAAGCCTCTACGCTGGGTATGACATACGATTTTCCAGGGGCTGTCAACTGCAGTTGCCCAACGCCGCCGCCGCTGCCGGATCGCACTTGCGCCCCCGATTGGGTTATGCGAGACTCCGCTCTAACCGCATGGGGCAGACGAAGGCGAAAGCGAATGGAATGGCGCGCGCTCCGCGCCGGACCATGAACCTGAAAAAACTCGCCGAGCATCTTGACCTCTCGCCGGCTACGGTTTCCCTGGTCATTAACCGGTCGAGCGCTGCCGATTCTATTCCGCAAGATACCAAGGATCGAGTGCTGGCCGCGGCTCGCAAATTCAAGTACAGGCCCAATTTTTTTGCCCGCTCACTGCGCGCGCAACGCAGCTTCACCATCGGCGTAATTGTTCCCGAAGTAAGCGAAGGATATTCGACCGCGGTGATGAGCGGCATCGAAGATTATTTGTTGCAGGAGGGATATTTTTATCTGGTCGCCAGCCACCGCCACCGCGCCGACCTGATCGACGAATATCCCCGTATGTTTCTGGAGAGATCCGTGGACGGCATCATCGCAGTCGATACGCCCTGGCGATTGAACCTCGCCGTCCCGGTTGTAACGGTCTCCGGGCACGACACCGTAAAAGGCGTTACGAACATTGTTTTGAATCACTTGCGGGCGGCTGAGGTGGCTCTAAAGCATCTCTTGCATTTGGGCCATCGTCATATTGGCTTCATGAAAGGCCAGGAGTTCAGTTCTGACACCAATGTGCGCTGGAACACGATTGAATGCATTGCCAAGAAGCTGGGGATAGGGATCAATCCACGCCTGGTCGTGCAGTTGGAGGGCGATTCACCTTCCCCGCAACTTGGGTATCTGGCGACAAAAAAGCTACTAGCCTGCGGAGAAAACTTTTCCGCACTTTTTGCCTTTAATGACATTTCCGCCATGGGCGCGATTCGTGCCTTGCGGCAAATCGGGTGGCAAGTTCCGGAGGATATTTCGGTCGTCGGCTTTGACGACATCGAGAGCGCTGCCTACCAAAACCCAAGCCTCACCACGGTTCGCCAACCGCTGCGGGAAATGGGCCGGGCAGCAGCTGAAATTCTGTTAAAACGAATCAATCGGCCCAGTTCCGAGTTGCACGACGAGCATGTCGTTGAACCCGAGCTGGTCGTTCGAGAGACGACAGCCCGCGCCGCGGGCCCTGGACTGGCATCCTCAGGTTCCGCGATGAAGAAGCGTGCCGGTAAGCGGTAGCCTCGGTTGCCACCCCTCTTTCTTGACTGTCGAAATTCATACGTGCTATAGGGATCAATTGCACTTACTAAATCGCTTTTCCAGAGATTTAGCATTTAAGATCGAACGGCTGTCAAAGCGAAGGTTCGCGGTGCCCCTAAAGCCGTCCTGATTCCAGGAGACCCCCATGAGGCGTTCCACACTCGCAGTCCATGTTGCACTGCTTGTTGCCAGCTTGTTTGCCGGCAGCAGCTTATTGCAGGCGCAATACCGTACCTCCATTCAAGGCGTAGTCACGGATTCCACGGGAGCGGTAGTGCCCGGCGCCAAACTCACACTCACCAATCCGGCAACTGGGGAAAAACAATCGCGAGTCAGCAACAACGACGGGGTTTACAACTTTAACGCGCTGGCGGCCGCGCGCTTCCGTGTGGAAGTTGAAAAGGACGGCTTCAACAAGAAAGTTCTGAATAACGTTGACCTGATTCCCGAGCAGCCAAACGCGCTCAACATCCAGCTCGAAGTTGGAGCGGTCTCAACCACGGTGAACGTGGACGCAGCTGCAGCGCCGTTGCTCGATACTGAAACCGCATCCGTGAACGGGGTTGTCTCTGCCAACCAGATTCAGCACATGCCATCGTATGGCCGGGATGTGCTTAAGCTCGCGCAGCTGGCGCCTGGGGTGTTCGGAGACGGCTCGCAGGGCAGCGGCGGCTCCGGCTACGATCTGCCCGGTACCGAAACCGGCGGTGGCGCTTCGGGAGCTGATGACGGCATCTTCAAAACGGAAAATGGCGCGCCGATCAGCGCCAACGGGCAACAGTCGCCCACCAACGGCGTAACGGTCGACGGCATCAGCACGGCTAGCGCCGTCTGGGGTGGAACTACAGTCATCACCCCGTCCGAGGATTCCATTGAGAGCTTTAAGATTGTCTCGAACAGCTATGACGCCGAAAATGGCCGCTTCAGTGGCGCCCAACTTCAGATCACGAGCAAAAGCGGCAGCAACGAATATCACGGCAGCGCATTCTTCACCGCTCACCGTCCGGGCCTGAACGCCTACCAGCCATTCAATGGAGACGGTGCAACCGACTTACGGGATCCAAGCCGGTTTAATCAGATTGGGGGCAGTCTCGGAGGCCCGATCATAAAGAACAGGTTATTTGCCTTCTTCAACTATGAGACGATCCGCGAACACACCGATGTACCGGGCAATTCCTGGGGCGACACTGCCGCGTTCGACGCATTGGCCACGCCGGGAAGTATCGCATCAACATTGGTTAATTTCCCGGGGAACGGCATTCTGAACAAAGGCGTGAACAATGTTACCTGCATGGACGCCGGTTTGACCGAGGGCGTGAACTGCCACGCGGTGCCCGGCGGGCTGAACATTGGCACTCCTCTTAATCAATCGTTGTTCCCGCTGGGCCAGGTGGTAGCCGGCCAGGATCCCGCTTGGGTTAGTTCGTCAAGTCCGGGTACTGGAGGTGACGGCAGCGGAGGTCCCGAGAATCTGGGCACGACCGCCGACATCGCGAACTATATAACCAGCAACCCAACCGCCCTCACTGAGGTCCAGTACAACGGACGTTTGGATTACGATGTGACTGCAAAAGATCGCATCGGATTCACGATTTATTGGGTTCCGATTACCAGCAATGACTACAATGGCAATCGCGCCCTGGATATTTTCCATCACGAACAGATCAATAACGCTTTCGCGGTCATTTGGAACCACACCTTCTCTCCAACTTTGTTAAACGAACTGCGCGCGAATGCCGCCGGCTGGCGCTACAACGAAATTGCCTCAAACCCTCAGGCTCCGGTGGGAATTCCTCCGGCATCACTCGATTTCTCAATCGGCAGCGCCAATATCAATGATTTTGGGCCAAATGTGGGCAGCGATCTGGATCAGTGGACCTATAGCATAAAGGATGTAGCAACAAAAGTGATTGGCCGGCATACCGTCAAGTTCGGCGGCGAGGGCACGCGACTCAGTTATCTAAGCGCGTGCTTCGGATGCTCCATCCCAGGCTATGGCTTCTTCAACCTCTGGGATTTTCTGAACGACGCTCCCCGGCGTGAAGGCTATACCTACTTCGATCCTAAAACCGGAGTTCCTACAGCGGCCCGCCAGGACGACCGCGAAAACATCCTGGGATTCTTCGCTCAAGATGACTTGAAAGTTCGCAGCAATCTGACAGTGAACCTGGGGCTACGCTGGTCTTATTTTGGCCCGCTCTACTCCAGCGAGAACAATACATATCGGGCCACGCCCGGCGTCGGCTCCGCCTATCTGACCGGACTGACAGTCGCAAAGGCAAACTCCTGGAACGCGCAGCACGATAATTTTGGTCCGGAACTTGGTTTTGCCTGGAGCCCGACGCACTTCCATGACAAGTTAGTGGTTCGAGGCGGTTACGGCCTGAATTACAACCAGGAAGAAATTGCGATCACTGCAAACGTTCAAAACAACCCTGGAGTATTGCTGGCCGAATATCTCCAGATGTCCGCTCCGAATTCGCCGAACCCCGGAATTGTCTATGGAACCTCCACTAGCCCTTCCAATCCATACGGTTATCAGTTAAATCCGAATTTCATCACACCCTTCGGGTCGAATGGATTGCCTGCAACGGGCGCTTCCAGCGTAATCATCTTCCCCAACACTTTGCCGACTTCACGCGTTCACCATTATTCGCTGGATATCCAGAACGATTTGGGCCATCAGATGGTGTTCACGCTGGGATATCAAGGAAGCCTGTCGCACAATCTTTTGTTTGACGAAAGTTCTCAGGCCCTCCCAGCATCGCGAGGCTACGCGTTGAATCCGGGAATTAACGGCGGAAATTATTGGGCCAACGTCGGCAAGGGGAATTACAACGCGATGCTGGCGGAGTTCAAACATGATTTCTCCCGCCAGTTCATGGCGGACGCTCAATTCACCTGGTCCAAGAGCCTCGACAATACGTCACGTCCGTATACCCAACCGTATTATCCCTACGATCCGAGCCTGAGTTATGGACGCTCCGACTACAGCGTCAGCAAAGCATTCAAGGTTTTCGGCATGTGGCAACCGGTCTTCTTCCACGGAGATCGAGGCTGGGCCGAAAAAATTGCCGGCGGCTGGTCGCTCAGCGGCATCTTCAATTTCCATACCGGCTTCCCATGGAGTCCGATTGTGCCGGTGATCAATGGAAGCCTCTACTGCCAAACCTGCGGCTATGGAGATCTTTACCCTGCCTCTTACCTCGGCGGCGCTGGCAATAATTCCAGTACCAGCGCATTCAAGGACGTTGCGCACTCGAACTTTCCCAACGGTGGCGCGGCGTATTTCTCCACTCCGGCTTACACCGCGTATAACTGCAGTCCCGATTGTTCCGGAAGCGCGCTTCCGCAAGCTCCCGGCGTTCATCGAAATTCCCTCACCGGGCCCCACTACAGGGATCTTGATCTGACCCTGGCGAAGGGCTTTGGTTTGCCGAAGATGCGGGTGCTCGGAGAAAACGCCAAACTTGAATTCCGGTTTGACGTATACAACGTATTCAACACCTTGAACCTCGATGTCGGGCAAATCGTGAACGATATTACTCAGCCTGATTTCGGTGTTGTCAACAGTAACGGCACTGCCGCTTTAGGCGCCCGGACTGCCACGTTGGGGGCTCGCTTCAGCTTCTAACTCCGGTTCGAACAACGAGAGCACCCATGCACTGTGGGTGCTCTTTTTTTCATATGTGCGCTACCCCTGCTGCTACCATCAGCCAATGATTGCGTCGTCCATTGACGGATCGGAATCCGTGAGATGAGTAAGAGCAAGCCCGCCGGAGAGTGGCGAATTCGCCGTATTCCACTGATCGCCTTCCTTTTTCTGGCCGTGCTCGCCAGCACCGAGCAGAAAAAGTTC
>Ga0209006_10000547_pt1 | contig 35130 bp, 21 predicted proteins | sample JacPin_JW_Ref_O2_FD_188567 | JGI IMG/M metagenome (GOLD analysis project Ga0209006, IMG submission 188567) | Forest soil microbial communities from Algoma, Ontario, Canada - Jack Pine, Ontario site 1_JW_Ref_O2 (SPAdes) (version 2) | ecosystem: Environmental > Terrestrial > Soil > Boreal... | reverse complement strand
GCACTCATGGGCGAGATTCAGCAAATGCAGCGATTGCAGGGGGCGAAGCTGATCCCAGTCTCGACGAAACCCGCGGACGGTCTCATCCTGCGCACAACAAACGTAGCTGTGACCTTCGATGATTCGCAGCTCGCAAAGTTTCAGCGATTCGCTCCATTCATCGTCGAGGCGGAACTGGGGCGAACGGCGGTAACCGATGACAGCATCGCGACTCTTGCCCAATTCAAAAACCTCCGTGCGTTGCACCTGGAAGGCACGGCCGTCACGGGAAGAACCCTCGGCAAGCTGTCGTCACTCTCCCAACTGAGCTACTTGAATCTGAGCGCAACAAAAGTGACGAAGGAGGATCTGACGCCCTTGAAGAGCATGCCTAAACTGCGTCATCTGTACCTTTTCAACACACCCGCAGAACCAGCAGCGGCGGACAACGGCATCAGGAGCACCCAATGACAGACCTCAATCGGCGAACGTTCATGAGCGTGGCGGGACTCGCAGTTGGTGCACCCGCATCGTCGGCATTGGCTTTGTCTGAGGAAAATGGGGCACCGTCGCCGAAGTTGCCGACTGGGAATGGTGAATGGACCTATGAAGTCGTACAAGGTTGGGGATCCTTGCCATCCGGCACGGCTTTCGGCGGCACGCACGGCGCCATTGCGCAAGACAAGGCTGGCCACATCTACGTCAGCACCCAAAGCACCACGGGAGTTTTGGTTTACAACAGCGATGGTCGCCTCGTTAGGACCATAGCTAATGCCTATCCCGAAGTTCATTCCATGGTGCGCGCCGAGGAACATGGAGAGGAGTTCTTCTACGCTACCGTGCAGAAGGGTACTCCGGCAGAAAACTGGCTGTTCGTGAAATTTAGAACAGATGGCACGGTGGCGATGAAAATCACTGCCCCTCCCGAGGCGGGATTCAAGTCTCCGAATGAATGGCGCCTCACAGCTGCGGTTCCCGCACCAGATGGTTCGATCTTTATCGCTAATGGATATGGAGACTCGCGCATTTTTCGTTTCGACAGGAACGGCAACTACAAAGGAAGTTTTGCAGAGAAGGGGAAACTCGAGGGGCAACTCGACTGCAGTCACGGCCTCACGCTGGATGTCCGCTACGACCAGCCGCTTCTGCTGGTATGTGATCGCGAAAACCGCCGTTTGTGCCACTTCGACCTTGATGGAAAATACGTCTGCACTGTGACCCAACACTTGCGCCGCCCATGTCAGGTCAGTCTGAGTGACGATTACGCTGTGGTTTCTGAATTGGAAGGTCGCGTCACTATTCTCGACCGAGACAACGCGCCAGTTGCTTTCTTAGGCGACAATCCCCTGAAAACGCAATGGGCGAGGTACGAACTCGATCCGCACGACATCAAAGCAGGCATCTTCAGCGCAGCCCATGGCTGTTTCATCGATTCCGATGGAAACATCTTCGTTTCTGATTGGAACCAGATCGGCCGAGTCACCAAGCTCACCAAGAACAGACCCTAAACCTTGAAACTACAGGACGCATTCCCGCAGCACCATTGCGATGAGAAACCTGAAAACAATTTTCGACGCGGGCGTTCTCGTGCCGCTGGGAACCGATTCCGGCGCCACTCTGATCCGCGTGCAAATGTTTGCGGAACACATGGAGCTCGCGCTTACGGTGCAGGCGGGGTTGACGCCCCTCCAGGCGATCAGCGTGGCCATGAAAAACGGAGCGCAACTTCTCCGTGTGGAAGACCAGTACGGAACCCTGGAGCTTCGTTGTGCCGCAGAAAAACCCGTCACAGGACACTCAGGAACGCCCATACTATCCGAGCGGTTTGGAAGAACGACGCCACGGTGACTGATGGACCTCTCAACGACACGTTAAGCACTACTTACCTTTCTGGGGAATGCGCATGTCCTTGCGCCGGATGAATTCGCTGCGATCGAATAACTGATTCTGAAATCAGTTGCCGGACTAGGTTCGTAAACGTCTAGGATAAGGGCACGCCTGTGAAATACTCCAGTGACCCGATAGCTAGGCACGTGCTTCGTTTTCCGCCGCCTCGTCCGGCAGGGCCGTTCGCAGGTCGGTGGGTGTTGGATTGAACTTTGCGAGAACGTCCCTCAGAAGATCCAACTCCGTCTCGTCAGCGTCTCCCTGTAGCTTCGGCAGCAGCCCTTCGACAAAAATCTTCGGAGCGAGCCTTCCCGCAGTTGCGCACTCTCACATATCCAGCACACAACTCGCACACAGCAAGCAATGGGCCTCCAGCTCTCAGAATCGACCCGAAGACATCTTCGCATCCGGGTAGCCGACCAACCGTCCAGAATCTTCAGCGAGTTTCGTGGAAGGCAAGAAACGAGAACGGCATTCTCCAAGAAAAAGGTTCTACAATCGGGCTCGTGACTTTAGTGAGTTCCGACGGAACAGCCATTGGCGCTGGGTGTTTGTTCTTGACGGGAGGATTGAATGTGTCCTTTGGATAAGTCCACGCGCAGAGAGTTCATGGCGATCACTTCCACTGCGGCATTGGGCGCTGCGGTGCCTCTGGCTGACGCGCAGGTCGAGGTACTGGTCTCGAATCCTGCTGTAGTTCCGGTCTCTGAGCAGAGTCCTTATTCCTCGAAAGAGCTGTTCGCGAAGGGACCGCAGCGCGCGTTCAGCGGCGACAGCGCCACGCAAGTAGCGATGCCGGTGGGGGGGATCGGAGCCGGTTGTGTCTGTCTGAACGGCTACGGCGGGCTGCAGGATTTTTCAATCTGGAACCATCCCTCGACGACCGCGTTACCGGAGGGCTTCGCTCCGTCGCAAGCTGCTTTCGCCATTCTCCATGTAAAAGGGGAAACTCCGGTCACTAAGCTAGTCGAGGGTCCCTTCCCAATTTTGAAAATTTTTGATCAGGGGTTGCAGGGAGAGGGATATCGTCGCGGCGGGTTTGAGGGCTTTCCGCGTTTTCAGAAGTGCGTCTTTCAAGCGGAATATCCCTTCGGAATCGCCAAGCTCAACGATTCATCGATGGCGTTGCAGGTCTCGGTGAGTGCGTGGAATCCCTTTATTCCGCTCGATGACAAGAACTCGGGGATACCGTGCGCCATCCTGGAATACACGCTGCACAACGGTTCAGCGCGAACTGTGGAGTATGAATTCTCCTACCATCTTTCTCACCTGGCGCCGGGATGCAGCGAAGACCAATCCTCCAGCCGCAATACGGTGATGCCTGAGCGGGGCGTGTTTCTGCACAACGTGGAGAACGCGAATGCAGAAGGCTATGGCAGCGCCTGCCTGACCGCCATCGGCAACAAGCCACGCATCAAGGGCATGTGGTTGCGCAGCCCGGGATGGGAATTCGATTCTCTGTCGGCCCTGTGGCGGGAAGTTTCAACAGCGACCTTCACTGCCAATGATGGCTCCAATGAAATCGATACTCGAGGACGGAATGGCGGTTCGATTCTGCTGCAGGGGGCGCTGGCTCCGGGTGAATCGCGAACCTATCCCATCCTGATCGCATGGCATTTTCCGAATTGTTATTCGCAAGTCGGGGGATTTCCACTGGCTGAGACCCAAGGCGCGCCGGGGTGTCGTTCTTTGCCGGAAGGGGCAGCGCCGCGGTGGCGGCCGTACTACGCCTCGATCTGGAAGGACGCCCGCGAAGTAGCCCTTTATGTCGAGGAGCATTACGCTTCGTTACGAGGGCGCACGCTTGCGTTCAAGCAAGCGCTGTTCTCCTCGACCCTGCCGACGTATGTGCTGGATGCGGTTTCGGCCAATCTGGCCATCCTGAAGTCTCCCACGGTGCTGCGTCTGGAGAATGGCGACCTTTGGGGATGGGAAGGATGCTTTCCCGATGCCGGCTGCTGCCATGGTTCCTGCACCCATGTGTGGAACTATGCCCAGGCGTTTCCTAACCTCTACCCGCGGCTGGAGCGGAGTCTGCGCGAGCAGGAACTGGGCCGCTCGATGGACGAAAACGGTCACGTCACCTTCCGCTCGGCGCTTCCCGAGGGTCCGGTGAAACATGACTTCCACGCTGCCGCGGACGGGCAGTTGGGCGGAATCATGAAAGTGTTTCGCGACTGGCAGATTTCCGGAGACATGGAGTGGCTAAGAAAGATGTATCCGCTGGCGAAGCGCAGCCTGGACTACTGCATTCGAACCTGGGACCCGGATCATCAGGGAGGCCTGTTTGAGCCTCATCACAATACCTACGACATCGAATTCTGGGGACCAGATGGCATGTGCAGCAGCATTTACCTGGGCGCGCTCTCGGCGATGACGGAGATGCTGAGAGCGGTGGGTCAAGATCAGGAGGCGGCGTTTTACGACGATCTGGCGCAACGTTGTGCACGCTTCATGGAAGAGAATCTCTTCAATGGCCAATATTTTCAACAGAAAGTGCAATATCTAGGACTACGCAACACTTCGTTTGCGGCCATGGTGGCTCAGGTCGACGAACAGAGCAGCGAAATGCAGAGACTCCTAAAGCGCGAAGGCCCCAAATATCAATATGGAAACGGATGCCTGTCGGACGGGGTGATTGGCGCGTGGATGGCCCGAATCTATGGGATCGAAACTCCGCTGGCTCGCGAAAATGTGCGCCAGACGCTGCAAGCCATCTTCCAGCACAATTTCAAGAAGGACCTCAGCCTGCATGCAAATGCGCAACGCCCAGGGTACGCGATGGGGCACGAGCCGGGGTTGTTGTTATGCAGCTGGCCTCGGGGCGGCAAACCCACGTTGCCGTTTGTTTACTCGGACGAAGTTTGGACAGGAATCGAATACCAGGTCGCGTCGCACCTCATCGCCGAAGGTTTCGTCACTGAAGGCCTGACCATTGTTAAGGCCCTCCGCAGCCGATACGACGGTAGGAGTCGCAATCCATGGAACGAATACGAGTGCGGCAATTATTACGCTCGCGCCATGGCCAGTTATGCCTTGCTGGGGGCCCTCTCCGGGTTTCATTACTCCGCCGTGAAGAGGACACTGTGGTTTGGTCCGCAGATTGCCGTTCGGCCGTTCAAGACTTTTTTCTCCGCCGCTCCCGGTTTTGGCACCATTGAAATCGACAGCCAGTCCCTCCGCGTTCGACTGCTGGAAGGGTCGCTACCGCTGGAAAAAGTAGTGCTCACCGACGGAGGGCGTACCCGAACCTTGGAATGGAACACGACAATCCAGTCGGACGCTCCCGCGGCCAAGAACCTCTGAATCACGCGGCATCCTAGTTTCACCAAAGAACCTAAGCGTCGCTTCTGATTGCAGGTGCGGTGAATTCGAGCAGTTCGATGGGCGCGCCTCTTTCGACGATGAATGCAACGCAGCCACTGTCCGATGGGCTGTTCGGAGGAATCAGAATTTCGCGCCCAGCAAGCTCCGAAAATCGCGGCTATTACTAGCAGGGTTCCAGCAATTCGTCCCGGACAATCAGGGAAACGCTGTAGGAACAGCGTCGAAATGCACTATATATCTACCTAGCAGACCTCAAGTATCATCCCTTTTTCCGCCCGTGTTTTCGGACGGGGTTCCCACGGATTGTTGGTCCGGTATTAAAAGCTATGAGTTCGCTGCGTGTCCTTATCGTCGACGATCATGAAGCAGTGCGGAACGGTGTCCGCACTTTATTGGCCTCGAGCACGCACTGGTCTGTCTGTGGCGAAGCCAGCGATGGCGTTGAGGCGGTTGAAAAAGCGAAACGATTGTGTCCGGACGTTGTGCTCATGGATGTCTCCATGCCGCGAATGGACGGAATCGAAGCGACCCGTATCATCCGGCGAGAAGTGCCTGAATCCGATGTGATTATCGTGAGCCAGAACGATCCTGTTCTGATGCAGAAGGTGGCAGTCGAGGCAGGCGCGAAGGCCTTCGTTGAAAAGTCAAGAATCGTGCAAGACCTGTTAAGGGTAATAGAAGCACTGGAGAAGAATGGAGCGGGCGTTATTGGCAATGGGCAGTCCGACAGAACGGCCGCTCCGGCCGCTCCCGTCAACCTCGTCAAAGTCCGCGGCACCGAGCTGTTGGCCAGCGACACTCGTGAGCGGTACCGCCAAAAGATCGCGCGAATCACCTTGGACTCCATGGTTCAGTTCGTCGGCCTTCTGGATGCTGAGGGGACCGTCCTCGAAATCAATCACGTCGCTCTTGACGCCGTAGGAGTGAAACTCTCCGATGTTGAAGCTCGGCCGTTCTGGACCACCTTCTGGTGGCAGGTCTCGAACGAGGTCAATGCGACTCTGCGGGAAATGATCCGGAGGGCATCGCAGGGCGAATTCGTTCGCTGGGATACGGAAATCTACGGACGGGCCGGCGGAAAGGATACCATCATCATTGACGCCTCGCTCATGCCGGTCAAGGATGAGCAGGGCCGCGTCGTGTTCATCACAGCCGAGGGACGCGACATCACGGAGCTGGCTCGCGTCAGGTCGCATCTCGCAATGGAAAAAACTCGCCGCGAGGCGGCGGCAACGGAACGCGAGCTGCGCGCGGCGGCCGAACTGGAACGCAATCAAATCCGGGAGATGTTTATGCAGGCTCCCGCCGCTATCGGAAGGGTTTCCGGCCCGGAGCATCGCTGGACTTTCGTAAACGCCGGATACTTGAGAGTCACGGGCCGCGATCGAGCGGACCAATTCATCGGCAAGACCATTCGTGAAAGCCTGCCTGAACTCGAGGGGCAAGAGTTTTTCGAGCTGCTTGATACCGTTTACAGGACCGGTGTTCCCTACGTCGGCGCCGCGGCGAAAGCGGTTCTCAACCGGACAGCAACGGGCCAGCCTGAAGAGGCGTATTTCAACTTTGTTTATCAACCCTTGCGCGATCTTGAAGGAAAGTCCCAAGGAATCTTGATCCACGCAGTCGAGGTCACGAATCAGGAGATCGCCCGGCAGGAAATCGAAAAACGTGAGCGCGCCACCAGCCTTCTCGCGGCGATTGTGAGCTCGTCGGACGATGCGATCATCAGCAAAACTCTCGATGGCACAATCACCAGTTGGAACACGAGCGCCGAGCGGCTGTTCGGTTACACCGCTCAGGAAGCCATCGGCCAGCATATTACTCTGATAATTCCAGAAGACCGACGGGACGAGGAAGTAAAGATTCTCCAACAGGTCAGCCGAGGCGAGTGCTTCGATCATTTCGAAACTATCCGCCAGCGCAAGGATGGAACGCTGGTCGCGCTCTCGCTTACGATCTCGCCGGTGAAGGACGCCGCAGGCCGCATTATCGGCGCTTCGAAAGTGGCGCGCGACATCACCGAACGAAAACGGATCGAACAAGCGCTCTCGGAACGAGCGACTCTGCTGGATTTAAGCAATGACGCGATCTTTGTTCGCGACGCCTCCGATCGCATAACATATTGGAACAAAAGCGCGTCTGAGCTGTATGGCTATAGCCGCGACGAAGCGATGGGTCGCGTAACCCACGAGCTGTTGCGCACCGAATTCCCCGAGCCGCTGGAGCGCATTGTTGAGCAGCTTCATCGCGATAACCGCTGGGCCGGCGAACTCGTTCACAGACGCAAGAACGGCGCCCAAATCGTCGTCGCCAGCCGATGGGCGCTCGATAAGGACGAGGAGGGGAATCGGAAGTGCATTCTCGAAACGAACAATGACATCACCGAACAGAAGCAGAACGACAAGGCATTGCGTGAGAGCGAGGAGCGCCTGCGCACGCTATCCGATAGTCTTGAAATTCAAGTGCGTGTGCGGACCGAGGAGTTGGAGCGGCGGAATGTGGAAGTCCTCCAGCAGTCCGAGCAGCTCCGGGAGTTATCCAACCGTCTACTGAAAACACAGGATGACGAGCGACGACATATCGCGCGCGAACTGCATGACAGTGCCGGTCAACTGATCGCGGCACTGGGTATGAATCTGGCCGGTATCAACCGGCACGGCAAAGAAAATCCCATGCTTGCCGAGGCTCTGGAAGACACGCAGAACTTGGTACAACAGCTCAACAAAGAGATTCGCACCACGTCTTACCTGCTGCATCCTCCGTTGCTGGATGAAAACGGGTTGTCGCAGGCGATTCAGTGGTACATGCAGGGTTTGATGGAACGCGGCGGACTCGCAATCGAACTCCATATTGCCGAGGACTTCGGCAGGCTTCCCGCTGATCTTGAACTGGCCGTCTTTCGCATCGTCCAGGAATCTCTGACGAACATTCATCGCCATTCGGGAAGCAAGACAGCGACCATTCGTCTTTCCCGAAGCATCCACAATGTTTTGCTTGAAATTGAGGATCACGGCAAGGGGATCTCGGGGGAAAAACTGGCTGCGATCAAGGCCCAGCGCACCGGTGTCGGTATTACCGGGATGCGTGAGCGCGTCCGGCATCTCAAGGGCGAAATGGATATTCAATCGAACGGCACCGGTGCCACAATCCTGGTTACCCTGCCGTTGCCTCCGGCTCCCGCGTCCGGATCAGAGGTCATACAATCATCCGAGGCCATCAGGTAAAAACTCCGACGCTTCCGATCATCATTGAAATCCGATTGAAATGCGCATCCTCATTGCAGACGACAACGACTTGGTTCGCCGTGGGCTCATCCGGCTCTTGTCGGCGGAAAGCGGCTGGACCGTCTGTGGAGAAGCCAGGGACGGATTGGAAGCGCTCCAAAAAGCGCGGGAACTCTTACCGGACCTGATTCTGCTCGATCTCCGCATGCCCGGCATGAATGGACTCGATGCCACTCGTCGTTTGCGGCTGGAACTGCCAGAAGCGAAGATCTTGCTGATCACACAGCATGATCCGGTTCAAGTGTTGCCCGGCATCGTAGAGGCCGGGGGAAACGCGTGCCTGGATAAAGGTCGGCTCGGTACTGACCTGGTAATGACTATCAAGAGCTTGAGAAGAAGCTGAACGGTATGAAGTCGGGTAGAGCTTCAGAGCTCGCACGTGCAGCATCCACATTTGCGTTTTCATCGCGAGCGATCTCAAGACGGCGGGCACCGCAACCATTTACGCGATGGGAGACGGCACTCGCGTTCTTCGCTTCACCGGTTTCAGCACATCAAACGGTCCCGATGTGCACGTCTACATGGTGGCCTCTGACGATGCCAAGGACGCAGCGACCGTGCAACACGCCGGCTTCATCGATCTGGGAGTCATCAAGGGAAATGTCGGCGACCAAAACTACACGCTGGGTGCCGACCTCGACCTGGCAAAATATCGCGCCGTGTCCATATGGTGCAAACGATTCAGCGTTAATTTCGGAGCCGCAGCGCTGCGACCGACCCAGGCAGCGGAGAATCACAATGACCAATCACTAAGATCGGATCACTAAGATCACGCGATGAGGCAGGCGTCGCTGCAACGGCCACCGATAGCCCTGCTTAGCATTCTCAGGCCTGTCATCGGCCCACCAGCTGTTGATGAAACGCCGAGTAGCGGGCCCCTTCAACCTTCACCTTCGAAGAAGCTTCTTCGAGCGCCCGCACATCCTCTGCCGTCAGCTTTAGGTTTGCTCCGCCGAGGTTCTCTTCGAGACGCGATAGCTTGGTCGTGCCCGGGATTGGAACAATCCAGGGCTTCTTCGCGAGCAGCCACGCAAGCGCAATTTGCGCGGGCGCCGCCTTCTTCTGCTCTGCAAACGCGGTAATCACATCGACCAACGCCTGGTTGGTCTTACGATTATCCTCACTGAATCGCGGCACAGTGTTGCGGAAGTCGGTACTGTCGAACTTCGTCTCGGCGTCGATCTTCCCCGTCAAGAAACCCTTCCCAAGCGGGCTAAACGGAACAAAGCCGATGCCCAGTTCCTCAAGCGTAGGCATCACCGTCTTCTCCGGTTCCCTCCAGAACAACGAGTATTCGCTTTGAAGCGCGGCGACGGGCTGCACCGCGTGCGCGCGACGGATCGTCTTCGCACTCGCTTCTGAAAGGCCGAAGTGCTTTACCTTCCCCGCTTGGATAAGCTCCTTCACCGCCCCGGCTACATCTTCAATGGGAACGTTGAGATCGACACGATGCTGATAGAAGAGATCGATGGTATCGATCTTGAGCCGCTTCAGCGAGGCCTCCGCGACCTGCTTGATGTGCTCGGGCCGGCTATTCAAAGCGTTCCACTTGCCGCCATCCTCGGGATTCGCCTCCCAGCCAAACTTCGTAGCAATCACCACGCGGCCGCGAAACGGAGCAAGAGCTTCACCGACGAGCTCTTCGTTCAGAAGCGGGCCATAGACTTCTGCCGTGTCGAAGAACGTGACACCGCGCTCTACCGCAGCATGCAGCACCGAGGTCATTTCCTTCGTGTCCTTCGGAGGCCCATAGCCGAAACTCATCCCCATGCAGCCAAAACCCAGCTCTGAGACTTCCAGTCCGCCCGTTCCCAATTTGCGTTTCTGCATGACGATTCTCCTGGCTCTTTCGAAATAAATTCTCTTGAAAGTTTTATTGAGCGTCCGCTCGAAGCTAAGCCGCGACTACTAGCGGTCACAGATCGAAGCCACGCCTCCGACAAAAGCCTAGACTTCTATCGTCCATGAAACAAGGCCATTGCCGTCAGCAAATCGCCGAACCGTTCAGCTAGGAGCCAGAAGCTAGTTTTCATGGACCTATTTGTCACTCGAGACAGCCGCTTTGTGATAGTCGAAAAATGTGTCGTCTTCTGCGCCTTTGTGCCGTATCAAAAGCATGACCTTGGCATTCGACTTCATCGAATAATGCGATGCCAGCCAGATATCGTCGGTGACCGGCCGTTTTTCAACTTCGAAACTCGTGCCTGGTTCTACCTCTGCGAGGAAGCCTTCGATCCTGACCGGATGAATCACGTGTGCCTCAACCTTCACCCATTGAAATGTCTTCTGATCGATCCATAGCGTTCCTTCCATTCCGGTGAGCACCTGGCTGTCGCGATCGGGAGGATGATAGCCCTTGTGCGGCGTCGCTTTAAGCACGTACACCTTGTGGCCACTGAACGTGCGTCTGCCGACCAGGTGAAAGTCGAACGCGGTCGTCATTTGTTCAAGCATCGTATGATCGCGATTTCTTTCAGCCTGATACTTCGCGATTCTCTTCGATCGTTTGTCCGGCGATTCATGTTGCCGTTCCGCGATCGCATCTTGGTATTTTTTCTCTTCTTCTTGTTGTTTTGCGGCACTGAGATCATGTCCGTCCACTGCGATGAGGCGTTCATATGGAGAACCGTCCAACATCGTAACCGCGTGAGTCTTATCTCCATCTTTTGTGCGATCGCGCTCGGAATTATCAAATCCCGGAGCCGCCGTCCAGTCGCGGTCATTCGCTTTCGCGGATTGACGAATGATCTCAGCCGCGTCCTGTGCGGCCATGAAATGCGGGAAACTTAGAAGCGCGGGTATCATCCACAAAATGTACGCGAATGGTTTGCCCAAGGTCCCGCCCCCATAGTCACACTTCAGATGCAACGTTCAGATGCAATCTGAAGCAAACAAGCCCGATGATGAAAATCACCGGGCTTGGTTGCTCAAGATCAGTGTCTAGTCGCCAGTAAAATCGCCCCGAGTGCTTTCACTGACCACGGACGACTCATCCCTAGCCACTGAACGCTTTCACAGTTGGCCTCCAGAAAATTCGCTATTGTTGATTTTGGACGGAAGCGCGGCCTTCGTCCATACAGCGATTGGTGTAACCGGCGCTGACGGGAGGATCGCACCGCCTGTCGATCAACTTCGAGCCAGCTCGCGCCACAGCGATGATCGGAATCCGGGGGCAGAAAGGGCTAGCGGCAAGAAAATGAAAAATGAATCTTAAATTGCAATTCCCGCCGAGCGGTAAATCTCTGTGATAGCCCGCAGGTCGCGCAGACCTTCTTCGCCCGGCGATTGCGGCTCCAGCCGGTTCTGGATGCAGTGGGAAAAATGCTCAGCTTCCGCTTGAAACTGCGAGGGGTCGCGCGCCGGATTGAGTTCGTCCAGTTGAAGGCCTGCGTAATCCGCGCGCAGCCGTAGTCCTTCGTAGACGAAGGCGGAATCGACTTCGAGCCAGCCTTTCGCCCCATGCACACGATAGTAGCCTTCCATGTCGGCGCCGTAAGTCGTGTCGCAGCTCGCTACGATCCCCGAGGGAAACTTCATCGTCCAGGAGACATTCTCCTCCACTTCGTTGAAGCGGCCGTCCTGATCGATGACCGATGCATAGGCCGCGATGTGCTCCGGCTCTTCGCCAGTCAAGTAGCGGCATGCGTTGAGTGAATAAATACCCACATCGAAGAGCGGTCCACCGCCAGCGAGTTTCTTGCTGAGCCGCCACTCACCGGGTCCAATGTTGAAGCCAAACGAACTCTCGATGGCCTGCACCTGGCCCACTGCGCCCGTGCGGATAAGCTGGATCGCTTTCAGGTTGGTGGGCTCGTAATGGCAGCGATAGGCAATCATCAGCTTGACGCGCCCCGCCTTGCACGCCGCGATCATCGCCTCAGCAGCGGCGACGTTGGTCGACATCGGCTTCTCGCAGAGCACATGTTTGCCCGCTTTGGCCGCGCGGATCGTGTACTCGGCGTGCATCGAGTTAGGCAGCGCCACATAGACCGCATCGATCGCACGGTTATGCGCGATTTCATCGAAGTTTTCATAGTTGTAGATGGAGCTCGCGGGAACTCCGTACTCCGCCGCGATGCGCTCCGCCTTGTCGCGATGGCCGCTAACAATCCCCGTGATCTGCGAGTTGGTAGTGCGGCCCACGGCGGGCATGAAGTGACCGGCAATGCGCCCGAGCCCAATGACGCAATAACCGGTCTTTCGCGCGGCGGGAGTCTCAGCATGCAGCTTCGGAACAAAGCGCGCTGCCAGCGCCAGCGTGCTCAGCTTGGCGAAGTCTCGACGCGTCAGATTCATGGCAATCGATTCTCGCTTCTGTGAACTGGCGGAACAGACTCGGCGCTCCGTTACCCCTTCTTCAAGGACCTGCCAGTTTGGTCAAACATATTTGCAGGCAGGTCAAAGCCCGCAGCTTTAAGTCTTTCGGCGAACCGGGGTCTGATGCCCGAAGCGTTGAACGCTCCCAACACGCGTCCATCCGATGAAACACCCTGCTTCTCGAATAGAAACAGATCCTGCATGCTGACGACATCACTTTCCATGCCGGTAATTTCGGCGATCTGGGTGATACGACGTGTCCCGTCGCTAAACCGCGCAATTTGCAGAATTAAACAAACCGCCGATGCGATCTGTTTTCGAATCGCCTTTTCCGGCAAGTTCAGGTTCGCCATCATCGCCATGGTTTCCATGCGGGCGATTGCGTCGCGCGGGCTGTTGGCATGAATCGTGGTCATGGACCCGTCATGGCCTGTGTTCATGGCTTGCAGCATGTCAAGAGTTTCCTCGCCGCGCACCTCGCCGACCACAATCCGGTTAGGCCGCATGCGCAAACTGTTGATCACCAGTTGCCGCGCCTGAACCGCGCCCTTGCCTTCCGCATTGGCAGGCCGGCATTCCAGCCGAACCACATGGCGTTGCTTCAATTGCAGTTCCGCCGAGTCTTCAATCGTAACGATGCGTTCTTTCGAAGAAATATAACTGGAGAGCACATTCAGTAACGTGGTCTTCCCAGAGCCGGTCCCTCCGGAAATCACAATGTTGAGCCGCGCCGCAACCGCAGCCTTCAATAACGCCAGCATCGGCGCAGTCAAAGTCTGATTCGCGAGCAAGTCATCTTCTGTGATGGGAGTGTGGCCGAAACGGCGGATCGAAAGATGAGGACCATCAATCGCCAGCGGCGGAATGATCACGTGGATACGCGATCCGTCCGCCAATCGAGCGTCCACCATGGGCGACGATTCATCCACGCGCCGTCCGATCGCGGAAACAATCTTGTGGATCAGTCGCATCAGGTGCGCGTCGTCCTTGAACGTGATCTTGGTTTCTTCCAGAATTCCGGCACGCTCCACGTAAACTAACTTCGCGCCATTCACCAAGATGTCGCTGATCGTCGGATCCTGCAGCAGTGGCTCAAGCGGCCCTAGCCCGAACATTTCATCCACGATCTCGAGCGATAATTGTTCCTTGTCAGCACCACTGAGCGGCGCTTTAAGCCGCGACACCGCATCCTGGATCACGGCAAACACCTGCGCCCGCGTTCGTTCGTCCGGCACATCAGCAATTCTTTCCAGGTCCACCTTATTCAGCAGGTAATGATGGATTACATTCTTCAACTCCAGATAGACGCGAAGCTCCGCCCCGCCGTATTTTCTTTTGTCAATCGAGTTCGCGTCAGTCGAGTTCGCGTCGCCCGGGGAGGATTGGAAGATCGTGCGCGATGGGAGTCGATTGGAGCCAGCCATATTTGACGCTCACGATCTCAAGGCGACGATCTCGTGACGACGATCTAGAGGCGAGAATTATAGGAGCCGCTGCAACAGAAGACAATCGAGTTCGATTCGAGTAAGCGCCTCGTTTTTTAAACTCCGGAGAGCCACAACTCATGTGGCGACGGAGGCCTCGTCCGTCTCGGCGAGGCGAAGCCCGGCGGAACCCATCCCAACAGCCGACCGCTTCAAGCCTGCCACCTGGCCACTGCCCTTGAAGCCCCACCATTGATCTGATTGACCCATTTCTAGCGTTCTTTGCGAGAACTGGGCAAGGCACACCAACTCTGACGTTTCGCTCGTGTTCCGCCGACGAGACTCTATGACACACCCTCGACCCACAGCGAACCTACGATCGAATCGGGGGAGCGTTCTCGCCCACGGCCGTCAACAAAGCCTGGAACTCCTCCACAGGCAACGCCGCGCTGAACAGGAACCCCTGGAACGAATGGCAGCCCAGACGGGCCAGGAACTCTCGCTGTTCTTCCGTCTCCACGCCCTCAGCAATCACCGACAATCCCATCGCTCGACTCAAGGAAATGATGCTTTGTGCAATCGCGCTGCTGCTGGCGTCCACCAGAATGTCCCGGACAAATTCCTGGTCGATCTTCAATTGGTCCAGAGGCAAACGCCGCAGATAAGCCAGCGAAGAATACCCCATGCCAAAATCGTCCAGAGAAAATCTCAAACCGTGAGATTTGAGCACCGTCATCTTGGTGACGACGTCCTCAAGGTCCTCCACAAACATGCTCTCGGTGAGTTCCAGTTTTAGGTTGTGCGGATTCGCTCCGGTGCGATCCAGTGTGGTCAATACATTTCGCACGAAGTCGGGGTTGAGCAACTGGCGCGCGCTGATGTTCACCGCAACCGTCAGATGGGTCATATTCTTCCGGAGGCCCCATGCCGCGATCTGTTTGCAGGCAGTTTCGAGCACCCAGTCTCCCAACGACAGGATGAGCCCCGTCTGTTCGGCCAACGGAATGAATTCGTCGGGCGCCAGGAAACCGCGCTTCGGGTGCTTCCAGCGAACAAGAGCCTCGGCGCCGACCAGAATTCCGCGATCCACTTGAGGCTGATAGTAAAGCCGGAAATCCTTCGTCTTTATCGCCTGGCGGAGATCTTCCTCCATCGCTGCGCGCGCATTGACGGCAGCCTGCAACGCAGGGGCGAAGAAATGCAGGGTATTGCGGCCCGCCGCCTTCGCCTGGTACATCGCAATATCCGCTTGCTGCAAAACTTCATTGGTGCTGTCGTGCGGATTCCCATACACAGTGATCCCGATGCTGGAACTACTGCGGCATTCGCGGCCATCCAGCAGATACGGTTCGTGAATGGCGGCGAGAATTTTCTCTCCCACAGTTTTTGCCTGGGCCGCCGCATCCTCCGGCAGTTCGCTGAGCTCTTGCAGCAACACTACAAACTCATCTCCCCCCAATCGCGCTACCGTGTCGGTTTCTCGGATGCTGGCGACAATACGCCGGGCAACCTCCTGCAGCAGCAGGTCGCCAATGTGATGGCCGAGCGTATCGTTCAGAGTCTTGAAGTCATCGAGGTCGACGAACAGCAGCGCTCGCTTACGATTGCTCCGGACGCTGGCGGCCAAAGTTTGCCGCAACCGGTCCAGGAGGAGCCGGCGGTTGGGCAGACTGGTCAACGGATCAAAGAACGCGAGATTCCTGATCTCGTCGTGGGCCGCCTTCAGTTGCTGCAGTTCGCGCTCCCGTCTGTGTCCGCTTACGATGCGCAAGTGGATCACCACTCCAGCGATCATGACGGGCGTGAGCCCGCAGATGCCGATAAACCACCAGGATGCATACCACGGAGTCAGAATTCTGAAGTCGAACTCCGTCCCCGGCTCACTCCACACTCCATCGCCGTCCTGCGCTTCTATCTCCAGGCGATAGGCTCCGGGCGCCAGTTCCGCAAACTGCAGTTCTCTTTGCGTGGTCTCGGTCCAGGTTGCATTCGAATCTTTGAGCCGGTAGCGAAACAGAATGCGATCTTCGTTCGAAACATTCAGCGCCGAGTATCGTGCGATCAACGAGTTGGCATGCACGCTGAATGACGGATTGCTCTGCCCGGAAACATCCGTTCTTCCCATCACCAGTTTGGTAAAAACCACCTCGATCGGCACCTCGGGCGAGAGCCGGGGACGCGCCTTGAATTGCGAAAGTCCCCCGCTGGTTCCGATCCAGACTGTGCCGTCGGGCTCCTGGGCGAATCCGTTCAGGTCGCAATCGTTCCAGGCCAGGCCGTCGCTTGTGCCGTAGTGGCTCCAACGGGAACCGTTCCACATGTCCACGCCCCGCTCGGTTCCCGCCCACAATCGCCCCGAGGCATCGAGCTGCAGAAAATACACGAGCCCGTCGCTGCCGGGTCTCTGGACGCCTTTCTCAATTGCCAGACCGTTCAGCCCGAGATGGACACGATCAATACCACCCCCGAAGCGATACCCGATCCAGATTTCCCCGTTCGCGCCCGCGCCCAGCGAGAGAATTTCCTGATTGCTCAAACCGGATGCACGAGTGAAATTCTGCCAGCGCCCGTTGGCGTACGCGAACAGCCCATCCGCGCCACCAGCCCACATAGTGCCATCGCTTCCCTCCGCGATTGCCCAAAATCGCGTGGACGGCAATTCCGCAACGCGCGAGAATTTTCGATACGGCGCGCCGGCAAAGAACAGCCCCAGTTCCGTCGCCGCCCAGAGCCTTTGCTGGCGATCGAAGCGCAAGGTGTACGCGGACTTACCCAAAAGACCCTGCGCCTCGCCAAACCGTTCGACCGTGCCGGTTCGTAAGTCAAGTCGAGCTACGCCGTTTACCTCGGTGCCAATCCATAGATCTTCATGGGGCCGATCTTCGCGGCGCCGATCATCATTGCGCCCATCCCCGTTGGGAGCCAAGCGAACGCTGTGAACCGGAAAGCCATCCAACCCTGCGACCTTCGTCCACCGGATGCCAGAGTGTTGGCGTTGACCTCGCAGCAACCCGCCCTCGGTACCCACCCAGAGTGTTCCGTCGGCCTGCGGCTCGATCTCGTACACGATGTCGCTCGCCAGACCGCTGGCCGTTGAGTAGCTCACCCATTCGTGGTAGCCCCGCCACTGGGCAAGTCCCCGGCCTGCCAATCCGATCCACAGCGAGTGCTGCCGGTCCTCGAAAACCGAATAGACAGCCCCGCGAAGACCGACAGAACGGTCGATCTTTTGCCATCCCTTGCCGTCCTGAATCAGCAATCCATCTGGCGACGGTAGCAGAATCCGCCCGTCCGCATCGATGCCGGGAATACCGATCACCGTAGTTGGGAGCACCGCGGCAGGGCTTCGAAACTTACTTTGACCGGCAGGCAATACAAACACCGCGGCATTCTTGGTTCGCACCCAAAGATCGCCTTCGCGATCCTTGCGGATCACCATCACGGGATAATCCGGAAGACCACTCTCTCGCCCATACATTCGTGTTCCGTCACTGTCCACGCGGCAGAGTTCATGTCCGCATCCGTACCACAGGATGTCCCCGTCCACCAGAACACCATCAGCAGATGTCCCGGAAGTTTTCGGCGTTTGGGGAAACGTGTGCTCGGTAAATCCATCGTGTCCAGGCTCGGAATGCAGTTCGATCAGACCTGAATCGGTGCCGAGGAAGGTGTGCCCCTTCCCGTCTGACTGGATGCCTTGTGATGGGCTGACAGCGTTGAAGCTGACTTCAAGTTTTTCAAAACTATTGCCCCGCAAGTGATAGAGCCCAAAGGCCCCTCCGGCAAGAAGGGAACCGTCCGGAGCTTCCCCAAACGCGGCCACGGAAGATATCGGAATGCCCTGTGCCGGTCCAAAAGCCTCAAAACGATCCCCGTCATATCGGAAGAGGCCGTTTTCCGTGCTCACCCAAATGAAGCCCCCACGGTCCTGGTAGACCTGCCGCACCGCGAGGTTGTTCAGTCCCTCTGCGTTTCCGAAAGTACGGAAACTGTATTCCTGCGCGCAAAGAACTCCTGACACCAGCAGCAGGAAGCCAAATGCGCGCGCAAATCTGGAGCACTCCACGCACGCATAATATCGTCCAACTCGTTCAATCCATTACCTTAATTTGGTTTGGGGACGAACGGAAGTAACAAATAAGCAGGCTTATTCAGGACTCATAGTCAGCAAATCGTCATCCAAAAGCTACGGCGCAGGCAATAACTTCTGTCATTACAGACGGTTACATAGAATGCATTAACCACGACTGGAATGCGCCGTTTTGGCATGGAGCCCGAGCGGTTTCGAGGCTTGGCCTCCGCCAGGCGTGGAGATGTTGTGACACATTCCCGTTGGGAAACATTTCACGCTCTGCGGGAATCTAAACTGCTACACCGGTCCGTGGTAATGCGCACAACCGTCCGACAATGGTGGGACAATCTTAATCCGGAGATTGCTCATGAAATGTTTGTGGGTCGCGCCACTGTTTCTATTTTTTCTGTTTCTCTCTGTCATAGCTGGATCACTCTTCGCGCAGGAACCGCTCATCACTGCTGAAACATCAGTCGACTACGGCATTCTCCATCAGTGGCTTCACAGTTCGGACCCGCGGCTGATCGCGTGGGCGGCCGACTTTGCCCGCAGAACGCACGCCGCGAAGAACGTCGGCGAAATGCCCGAACTGTTGGAACACTGGACGGTCCCGCAGGCCTTCGGCGGCGACGAGTCGCAAGCGGCACAACGGCGAGCCGTGACAGCTGTGCTTGACACTCTCATTCAGGAAAACGCGCCGGTTCCGATTCCGGCGATTGAGGCTATCGCCGAATTTTTCCCGGAGCAGGCGGCCATCCTGATTGGGCGGCTTCCATTGTCCGAATCGCGTGTGACGCTGCAGGACTGGACCTACGGAGCGACGGGAAGCTGGAACGGACGCACCCTGGCACGAATCGCCTCGATGATGCTGGCGAAGGACCCGGAACCGAGCCGCGGAATCTGGAACCGGAACGATCTTGGATTCGTGGCCAGCGTGGTCGCGGCTTCCGAAGAGGAGTTGCAGATCACGGTCGCCTCGGTCAAAACCGAGCATGAAGGAACAGGAAGTGGTACCTGTGGAGACTCGATGGGCCGTAAGCTCTCCGCTGGATGGCCGCAGGTTTACACGTACGGCCTTTCCGAAAACGATCCGCAGGTGAACGCGCCCGTCCTCGTGGAGTTGGATGGCGATCGCATTGTTTTCATCCGCGGTGCCGAGAACGGCGGGTGGGGATCTTGCTACGGAGTGCAATGGGCCGATCCATCGACGCGACACAAGCTGATTGCGCACTGGCTCGGGGTGGCGGAGAAGGATATGGCCTGGCAGCCCGTGGAGGGCTTTACCATCGTGTGGAGCGACAAGGCGGCCTATCAACGGCAGCTGGGAGAGATCACCGAAGCGCAGCGAGAAAAACTTCACGCCACGGTCGATGCCCTGCGCCAGCGCGGGCTTCTGTCGGAAAGCGAGGCGGAAACGGTGGCGCCGAGACTTATTGTGACCGTACAGTGCCAGATGAAGCCGTGTCCGCTGATCTGATTGCGTTCAACCTGCAGCGAATTACTTCACATCGAACTTGTAGGAGCCCGAGCCAACCGTCACGACGTAGGATCCGCGTTCTGGCTGGGCGTCCACTGGATTGCCATCTTCTGTGAGTTGTGCTCCGGCGATTGCCGGGAGGAAAACTTTTGCCGAGGTGTTCGCCGGAACCGTGACGCTTAGAGAAAACGGGCCTGCGTCAGTTCCCTTCCAGTCGCTGATGATCTTGCCGTAGATGGAGTCGTATTCCGCACGCGCTGCAGTCATGCGCGAATCTAGATGCGGATGGATGACGATTTCTTTGAAGCCCGGCGAATTCGGCAACGTGTCAATACCAGCGGCGTAACGGTAGACCCAGGCAACGACCGAACCGAACGCGTAGTGGTTGTAGGAGTTCATGGAGGGATCGCCAGTATCTCCATTCCAGCGCTCCCACCAAGTAGTGGCGCCTTTCGAGAGCATGTAACCCCAGGATGGGTAGGTGTCGTTTAGCAACAGGCGATAGGCCACATCGGAGCGTCCATGATCGGCGAGCGTGAAAAGCAGGAATGGTGTGCCCAGGAATCCCGTTGAAAGGTGCCAGTCGCGAGCTTCAATATCTTTGACCAGCTTGTCGACCAAGAGTGGCTCGAGGGATTCGGGAGCCATTTTGGTGTAGAGCGCGACTACGTAAGACGTTTGCGTTCCTGTTCCAACTTCTCCGTTGTCTTGGATGTAGGCCTTCCGGAATGCCGTGCGAATATTCTGCACGACATCGTCGTAGCGTTTAGCATCGGCGCTTTTGCCGATGGCGTGTGCCATTTGAGACATCATGTTTGCGATCAGGGACCAGTACGCCGTCGCGAGCAGATCTCTGTTGGTGTGCTCGTCGGGCGCCAGCCAATCGGCGTAGTTGGGACCGAGTGCTTTTGCGCGAAGGAAATCGGGATTCCTGCGTTGGATGAAATCCATCCAGCGCCGCATCGCATCCCAGTTCTCTTCAATGATTGCTTTATCACCGTATTGCAACCATGTGGTCCACGGGACGATGACACCGGCATCGCCCCAGCCGGGTGCGCCGGTGCGATCGCTATCGTCACTCGCTGAGTCTTCGGTTTCGTCGGCACTCGAAGGAAGCGCGTTGGGAGAGACGTTGGCAAACGCGCCCTGCCGATTTTGCGCGTCGACAATGTCCTGGATAAATTTCTGGGAAAACGCAGCGATATCGAAGTTGTAGCTTCCGGTTCGCCAGAAGACTCCTGCATCTCCCATCCAGCCGAGACGTTCATCGCGCTGCGGACAGTCCGTGGGGATGCTCAGGAAATTTCCGCGCTGGCCCCAGATGCCGATCGACCACATCTGATTCACCAGGTCGCTCGAGGTAGTTAGCTTGGCCACTGGGTCGCCACTCACGCTGCTAACGACATCTCCTTTGATCGCATCGAGCGGCGGGGTTCCGGGATAGCCGGTCATCTCGATGTAGCGGAATCCGTGGAATGTGAAGTGCGGAGAGAAAGTTTCTTCATCCTTTTCATCACCGCCGCCGCGCAGAATGTAAACGTCAGTGGCGTCGGCATTTCGAAGATTTGCGGTGTAGATTGTGCCGTCCGGATTCAGAATCTCGGCAAAGCGCAGTTGAACCTTGGTACCCGCTGGGCCTTTTACTTTGAGCGTGGCCCATCCCACCATGTTCTGGCCCATGTCGAAGATGTAGGTTCCGTTTCCGCCAGGGGTGAGGCGCTTGGGGTTCAATGTAGCGATCACTCGTGCGGGGTGGGTTCGCTCGGCCGACACGGCGATGGCCGGCGCAGGCGCCACTGCGGCCGTCTTCCATGCGGAGTCATCGAAACCGGATTTCTGCCAGTCAACTTGTTCCAGCCGCGCGTCGTACACTTCCCCCGCGTAGATGGTGGATTGAAGAATTGGCGACGCAGCCGCCTTCCACGATTCGTCGGTCACGACCGTTTGGTGAGTACCGTCGGCGTAGGCGAGTTCGAGTTGCGCGATAAAACGGTTTGGCGAAGGAAAGAAATGCATCCCGATCCAAGTCAAACCGCTACCATACCAACCGTTACCGAGAAGAGCGCCAATGACATTGTTGCCGTTGACCAGTGAGCTGGTCACATCGTAAACCTGATACAGCACGCGTTTGCGATAGTCGGTGAAATCAGGCGTGAGCACGTCGGTTCCAGCCTGCCTGCCATTAACAAAGGCGCGGTAGCTTCCAAGAGCAGTGACGTAGAGTCTGGCGCTTTGCACGGTCTTTGATATTGTGAGCGTTCGCCGGAGGTAGGCGGCCGGCTGCGGGAGTTCTCCGGGATCTCCCACTCGCATGTCGGCTAATTCGGCCACGACGTGGGCGGATTGCCAACGCGTTTTTTCAAGACTCGCCCTCTCTAAACTCGCCTTCCAGCGTTGATTCGTTGGGAAGCGAAGTATCGAGCCGTTCGGGCGCGTGATTTTTACGAGCGCCGCCAGCGCGGCTGTGGTTTTTGCCCCGGCCTCGGGTCCGACTCCGCGGGGCGCGGGGGCAGTGACGGTGATTTCGATTGTGTTCTCGCCAACGATCAGTTGGTCTGAAATATCCCTGCGATCGAAAGTGGTCCATCTTCTCTTTGCATCCACTTCATGACCGTTTACCGTGGCGACGAAGTCTCCGCGCGTCGCGAGTAGCAGGACCGCGTCTCTCGCTTTTTCCGGAAGCTTGACGGTGACGCGAAACGTAGCAATCGTACGCGGCACGACCGCGAGTGCATCCTGACCGGGCACCCAGATCCAGCGAATGCCTTTGCGGTCGGCGTCACCTTCGTGATTTTTCCAATGAATCCATTTTGCTTTCCAGTCCGTCGCGCGGAGCAGGCCCATCTCCCACCACGCGGTTTCGGTCGACTCCGAAACTTGACCTGCTGCGTCCCACACACGGACTTTCCAGTAGTATCCCCGCCGCGATTCCAGCGGGGAACCGGCGTAAGCAATTCCTACGGCTTCTGTTGAATCAACTTTGCCGCTGTCCCAGACGTCAGCCTTGCCGGGTCGCAAATTCGCTTCATTATTGGCCACCAGAATCTCATACGCGGACTGCTTCCAGTTGCGTTCGGTATTGCCGCTCTGCCAGGACAAGTGAGGAGTGGCCGCGTCGATGCCGAGAGGATTCTCCAGATATTCGCAGCGCAGGTGAACGGGCGCGGCGAAACCGGCCGACGCCAGAATGATGATAGCGGTCACCACACTGAGTGATTGGAAACGTTGGAAACGTTGCATCTGTGCCTCCTGCGACGAGACCTGACAATTGTACGGATCAGCTGACCCACATTTATATAATTTATGTTCAAGAGCCGCGGCGGCACCAGGCAGCGCTGTTCGTTCTACAATGCGACACTACAGCTTCTCATAAAAGAACCTCGTGACTTGATGAGAGAAGAATTGTAACCTTCGTTGCCGACGTTGCCGAAAAGAGGTCGCTGATGAACGCGATTCACAGTAAGAAGATAGTCGATGCACTCGAGGCCTTTCGCATTGAACTGCCCTCCTGGGGCTTCGCGAATACTGGTACGCGATTCGGGAAATTTATTCAGCCGGCAGCGGCCACCACTACCGAGGAGAAGTTCAGCGACGCAGGCCAGGTTCATCTGCTCACTGGAGTTTGCCCGACTGTGGCTTTGCATGTTCTGTGGGATTTTCCTGATAGCGCGGAAAGCACGGTTGAGATCAAGAAGTTTTCTGAACGGTATCGAGTTCTGCCTGGTTCCATCAACCCCAATCTGTTTCAGGATCAGGAATATAAATACGGTTCCTTCGGGAATCCTGATGCATCGATTCGCGGGCGCGCGCTCCAGCATACTAAGGACAGCATTGAAATCGCGAGGCGGCTGAACAGCAGAGATATTTCCATCTGGTTTGCGGACGGTTCAAACTATCCGGGAACGGCGAATATCCGGCAACGCAAGCAATGGTTCAAGGAGTTGCTGAAGGAGTCGCATGGCGAGTTGGCAGCCGGCCAGCGGCTTTTGATTGAGTACAAACCGTTCGAGCCTGCGTTCTATCACACCGACATCGCCGATTGGGGCATGGCGATGCTGCTCGCGCGTGAGGCCGGGCCGCAGGCGCGAGTTCTGGTGGATACTGGACATCATTATGCGGCTCAGAACATTGAGCAGATTGTTGCGTGGCTTCTGTCGGAGGAAATGCTGGGAGGTTTTCATTTTAACGATCGCCGCTACGCCGACGACGATTTGACGATGGGATCGATCGATCCGTATCAGGCGTTTCGCATCTTCCACGAGATTCGCTACTTCGAGTGGGAAACCGGGAAGCCCGCGGATATCGCGTACATGATCGATCAGAGCCATAATCTCAAAGGGAAGATCGAGGCTATGATCCAGACCGTGACGGTTGCGCAGGAACTTTTCTCCAAGGCGGCGCTGGTGGATGGTCGAGAACTTGCCGCGGCGCAAAACAATTGCGATTTGATGCGAGCCGAGTCGCTGTTGCAGGATGCTTTCGCCACTGACGTGCGGCCGGCGATCCAGGAATGGCGCGAGTCCAAAGGTCTGCCTAAGAATCCGATGGCGGCGTTCCGGCAGAGCGGGTACCTCGAACGCATCACAAAAGAACGCGCGGCACGGAATTTGCGAAGCGTTTCTTCTTATGCCTAACGGCGCTATGCCGAAAAGCTCCTATGCCTAAAAGCACTCACACGAAACCTTATCTGGCATTCGATTTTGGCGCGGAAAGTGGGCGGGCGCTTCTGGCGCATCTTCAGTCGGGAATCCTTACGACCGAGGTATTGCATCGTTTCCCCAATGAGCCGATCGCGTGTGGCGGATCTCTGCGTTGGGACGTAGGTCGACTCTGGTTGGAAGTGCGGAGGGCTCTCGCGCGAGTGGGCGAAGTGGAACTGGCAGGGATCGGCGTTGACGCATGGGGTGTGGATTATGCTCTGCTCGGCGAGCGCGGGGAATTGCTGGAAAATCCTTACCACTATCGCGATCGGCGGACCGAAGGCGTCATGGATGAAGTCCTCAGGAAGATTTCGAAAGAGGAAATCTATCATGCGACCGGCATTCAGTTCATGCCGATCAACACTCTGTACCAGCTTTTTGCAGCGCGGCGGGAGGCTCCCAAGGTGATCGCGGCAGCGAAGCGACTGCTCACGATTCCGGATCTGTTCAACTACTGGCTCACGGGAAATGCAGTCTGCGAATTTACCATCGCGACGACGACCCAGATGGTAGACCCAATGAAACGCACGTGGGCTGCGGGCTTGATGCAGCGGCTACAACTTCCAACTGATTTGCCGGCACCGATCGTCGAGCCGGGGTCGATTCTTGGGACGCTCCTGCCAGACATCGCTGGACAGACGTCGCTTGTGGGCACGACTGTGATCGCTCCAGCGTGTCATGATACCGGTTCCGCGGTCGCGGCAATATCAGCTCGCGACGGAACGGCCTTTCTCAGTTCTGGAACCTGGTCGCTGCTGGGCACCGAGCTTGATTCCCCGGTTATTACCCCCGATGCGTTGCGGCTGAACTTTACCAACGAGGGAGGGGTCAACGGAACTACGCGGTTGCTGAAGAATGTGATGGGGCTGTGGATGGTGCAGGGCTGCCGGCAATGCTGGATGGCGCAGGGGCATTCTTATGACTACCGTGAACTGACAGAGCTCGGATCGCAAGAAACTTCGTTCCGTCATCTTGTTGATCCCGACGATGAATCCTTTTTGCATCCGACCGATATGCTCGCAGCGATCGACGCGTTCTGCACGCGAACTCATCAGGCGGTGCCGCCGGAACCGGGGGCGTATGTGCGAGCAGTTCTTGAAAGCCTCGCTTTCAAGTATCGAGTCGTTCTTCGTAATCTGGAACAAGTGACGGGAAAGCACATTGAGCAAGTTCGCATTGTCGGCGGCGGATCAAACAATCAGCTGCTGAACCAGTTGACTGCGGACGCTACCGGAAGACGAGTGCTGGCTGGTCCTGCTGAGGCCACGGCGTTGGGGAATATCGCGATACAGATTCTTGCGACGGGAGGCGCGGCTTCGCTCCAGGAGGTCCGCGCCATTGTCGATCGATCTTTCCCGACCGAAGTTTTCGAACCGTTCGAAACCGACAAGTGGGATCAGCATGCGGAACGATTCGAACAATATTGCGGGAGCATCTATGCCTGAGATCAGAGCGACGACTCACCTGAAGGACTTGTGGAACGAAGCCGAAGCCCAGAAGATGGCCGGGACTCAGGTGGGGTTGTTGCGCTATCGCTCAAACTTGCTGGGTGCCGACTTACGCATCACAAATTTCGGCGGCGGAAATACGAGTTCAAAGCTGGAACTTCCCGATCCGTTTACTGGCCAGCCAGTACGCGTGCTCGCAGTAAAGGCCAGTGGCGGAGACCTGGGGTCCATCGCTGACAGTGGATTTGCCTTGCTGTACCTTGATCGTCTGGAACAGCTCAAGGAACTCTACCGCGGCGAAGCGCACGAAGACGAAATGGTCCGCTATTATCCGCTTTCGGCGTTTGCCGAGAATCGCGTGGCGGCATCGATTGACACTCCTCTGCACGCGTTCCTGCCGTTTGCTCACGTGGATCATTTGCACCCGGACTGGGCCATCGCTCTGGCCGCAAGCGCAAACGGAAAGCGGAAGCTGGAAGAGTTCAACAAACAATTTGATCGCAGGATCGTGTGGCTACCCTGGCAGCGTCCGGGATTCGAACTAGCGCTTATGATTGAGCGGGCGGTCAAAGACAATCCTGGAGCGGAAGGTCTGATTCTCGGCGGCCACGGATTGTTTACCTGGGGAGCGACGCAGCGCGATTGTTACTTGAACAGCATTCACACCATCGACCAGATGGGCGACTTCATTCTGAAGCATCGTTCGAAGACAGGGGTGCCGTTCGGCGGAGTCGAGCACGGCCCCGCGCAGAATCGCCAGAGCGTCGCAGTCCAGATATTGCCCGCGCTGCGGGGAGTTGTCTCCTCGAATCGCCGCGTGATCGCACACTATGCCGACGACGAAGACGCCCTGGATTTCGCGGGGTCGAAGTGGGCGAAAGAGTTGAGTTCGCTCGGCACCAGTTGTCCAGACCATTTTCTGAGGACGCGGGTTTGTCCCCTCTTTCTTCCCTGGGATTCTGCCAAAGAGGATGTCGTTGTTCTGAAAGACCGGATCCAGACCGAGGTTGTGCGGTATCGAGCCGCTTACAAAAAATACTACGATGCATGGGCGACCAGCGACTCGCCGAAGCTGCGAGATTCCAATCCCTCCGTCGTCGTGGTTCCAGGGCTGGGGCTGTTCGGCTTCGGCAAAAATAAAAAAGAAGCGCGAATCGCGACAGAGTTCTTTATTAACGCGATTCACGTCATGGCGGGCGCAAACGCTTTGGAAGATGGAGATGTTCCCTATCCTCTGCCGCAGGCGCGGCACGCCGAACAATCGCGACAGTTCACCCAGTTCCATAATTACGTGGCGCTGCCAAGATCGGAAGCGTTCCGCATCGAGTATTGGGCCCTCGAAGATGCCAAGCTGCAGCGCATGCCCGCCGAATCAGAATTCAGCCGTAAAATTGCGCTCATCATTGGAGGCGCTAGCGGAATTGGCCGCCAGGTGGCACTACTGCTCGCGCGAAAGGGCGCTCATGTTCTGGTAGCTGACTTTGACGAGCAGGGCGCCAGTAACGTTGTTGACGAAGCCGGTGCGATTGCGTCTCCCGAATTTCTCGCGCACACTCGGGTTGACCTCGGTTCGTCTGCCTCCATTGCAGAAGCGGCACATCTTGCGATATCTCAATTTGGCGGCTTGGATATCGTCGTTAACACGGCAGCGATCTATCCCGTACCCGGCGCCGACGGCGAACTCGCAGATGCGCAATGGGCACAAGCATTTCTCGTAAACGTCACCGGAAACTATTTTCTTGCACGGCAGACAGAGTGGATATTCAAAGATCAAGGGCTGCCCGCAGCCGTGGTACTTACGAGTTCTGCCAACGCCGTGGCGCCGAAGAAAGGTAGCGAGGCTTACGACACCAGCAAGGCGGCTCTCAATCACTTGATTCGAGAGCTCTCGATCAGGCTTGGCCCGCATGTGCGTGTGAACGGAATTGCACCCGCGACCGTGGTCGCAGGTTCCACCATGTTTCCACGTGATCGGGTGATGCAGTCCCTGGAAAAATACAAGATCGCTTTCGCGGAGTCGGAATCGACTGAGGAACTGCGCGCCAAGCTCGCGGATTTTTATGCGCAACGCACGGTGACGAAACGGCCGATTCTCCCTGAAGACTGTGCGGCCGCAGTCGTGTGGCTGGCCGGAGACCAGAGCGCGAAGACGACCGGGCACATCATTCCCGTCGACGGCGGGCTTGCAGAGGCCTTCCTGCGTTAAGGCCAAATGTGAACGATCCAAATTCGAGAATTCCATGAACCCAGCGTTAGGAGTGTTTTTTCACTGGCTCGGCGGTCTCGCTTCCGCGAGTTTTTACGTCCCGTATCGCGGGGTGAAGAACTGGGCATGGGAAACCTATTGGCTGGTGGGCGGATTTTTCAGTTGGATCATTGCTCCGTGGATACTGGCGCTGGCGATGACCCGCGATCTGATGCGTGTGCTGCACGAAGCTCCGGCCGGCAGCCTTTTCTGGGCGTATGTGTTTGGAGTTTTGTGGGGACTCGGCGGGCTCACCTTCGGTCTGACAATGCGGTACCTTGGCATGTCGCTTGGGATGGCCGTGGCGCTGGGCTACACGGCGGCATTCGGCACGTTGATGCCTCCGATTTTTCGGGGCGTCTTCGCGTCTGAGGTGCTCGGCACTCACTCCGGTCTTGTGATTCTTGGCGGAGTCGCCGTTTGCCTTCTTGGTATCGCGTTTGCTGGCGCAGCCGGAGTATCGAAAGAGCGCGAGATGTCGACTGAGCAGAAACGCGCCTCGATCAAGGAATTCGATTTGAAGAAGGGGTTGCTCGTCGCGACTTTTTCAGGAGTGATGAGCGCTTGCTTCGCTTACGGACTAGCGGCGGGAGATCCGATCAAGGCAATCACAATTCAGCATGGCACGCCGGTGTTGTGGCAGGGACTTCCGGTGCTGGTCGTGGTGCTCGCGGGCGGCTTCACCACTAATTTTGTTTGGTGCATCATTTTGAATATTCGCAACCGCAGTGGTTACCAGTACTTCGATTCGGAAGTTCGCGGCAAAATTCCCGGCCGCAGGGAGGAGCACATTGTGGAAACAGCCACCGATGCTCCTGCAGAGGAGATGGCGGTCGCGCTGGTCGTCGACCGAGGCGCGGCTGTCAGGGCTCCGATGCTTGCCAACTATTTGTTCTCTGCGATCGCGGGCACGACGTGGTATATGCAATTTTTCTTTTACACGATGGGCGAGACGCAGATGGGACGTTACAAGTTTTCCAGTTGGACTCTGCACATGGCGAGCATCATCATCTTCAGCACGCTGTGGGGCATCGGTTTGAATGAGTGGAAGGGCGCGGGCGGCAGAACCAGGCTACTGGTGGCCTTCAGCCTGCTGGTTCTGGTGAGCTCGACGGTGATTGTCGGATATGGAAACTACATCGGCGGGGCTTCCCGTTGATGTCGCCTACCACGATGTCGACCACCGCGAGTTGCTGACCAGCGGCTCACTTCATCTACCGGTTTCAAACGCCGGAACATCGATCCAAGTTCGCGTCCGGTAGCTCTGTAGCACGGCGTCGAGAATCTTGAGTTGGCGCAGTCCATCGACGAACTGCGGGTACTCGGGTACACCGTTGGGCGTGCTGATTGAACGATAGAACCGTCGGAAGACCTGCTTGAAAGTGTCGTCGTAGCCTTCACTGTGGCCGCCGGGAAGATCGGCGAATGCACGCGCTGCGGGTTTCAGCAGAGAGGGATCCTTCACGAAAATCTGATTGCCGACGTCGCGGTGACCGGCCCAGAGTTCGTCGGGACGCTCCTGATTCCACGCGACCGAACACTTTGTGCCGTAGATTTCAATGCTGAGGCCGTTTTTGCGTCCGGCGGAAACCTGGCTGGCAGTCATGGCTCCGCGCGTGCGTTTTCCCATACGGAAGACCACTGCGCCGAAGTCTTCGGTATCGACCGGCGTCTCGATGTAGTCTTCGGGGCCGAGCAACTTATTGGCAAAAGTTTCCACTGCATGCTTCGACCGCTTGCGGGTTGCGTGGAACGTCTGAAGATCTGCGCAGAGCGAGGTCACGCGCAATCCGGTGACGTGCTCCGCCATATCGAACCAGTGCGAGCCGATATCGGCCATGCAGCGCGAAGGTCCGCCGGCTTTGGTTTCGACGCGCCAGTTCCAGTCTGTTTCGTAGAGAAGCCAGTCCTGGGAATAGGTGCCCTGCACGACCAGAATTTCACCCAGCTCTCCGGCCTCGCGCATCGCTCGCATCTGCTGCACCATGGGGTAGTAGCGCAAATTATGACAGACGCAGTTCCGCAGGCCTTTCTGCGCGGCGAGAGAGACCAGCTCTTCGCCCTCGGCAACGCTTGTGGCCAGCGGCTTTTCGCAGAGCACATGCTTGCTGGCCTGGAGTGCGTCCTTGGCCATGGGAAAATGCTGCGCGTTGGGCGTGCAGATGTGGACGGCATCGATTGCCGGATCGCGGAGGATCTCGCGATAATCGGCGGCGATCGTGGAGATGGCAAAACCCGCCCCCAGCCGTCGGGCAGCCTCAACGTTTCTGCCCGCGATGGCTGCAGCTTCCACGAATTCCACTCGCCGCACAGCTTCGAGGTGCACGCGGCCCATGAAGCCGGTACCGAAAATAGCTGTTCTGATTGATCTCATGTTCAGTTCTCTTCTTGTCCCTTGCGGCTTTTCTCACGCCCGCGCGTCACGTCCACCAGGCGGCCGTGGGTTGTTCACGAATGACGATGCTGTTGAGAAAAACCGCAGCCTTGGTCAGGCCCTCTTCTGGCGAGAGCAGGCTGTCTTCGTGCTCGATGGAGAGAACGTAATCGTAGCCGAACATGCGCAGCGTCGAAATCAACTCGCTCCACCATTCGGCGCCGTGGCCGTAACCGCAGGTGCGGAATATCCAGCTGCGATCTCGCTCCTGGGTGTAAGGCTTGGTATCGAGTACGCCGGTGCGCGGCAGGTTGGCGGCGTAGAGCTGCGTGTCCTTGGCGTGGACATGGAAGATAGCGCCTTCGAGTAGGCGGACGGCGGCGATGGGATCGATGCTCTGCCAGAAGAGATGGCTGGGATCGAAGTTGCAACCAACGTTAGGTCCGGCAATGGAGCGCAGCTTTAGCATGGTCTCGGGACTGTAAACGACGAACCCGGGATGCATTTCGATGGCGATCTTCACTCCGTGGTCGGCGGCGAACTTCGCATGCTCGATCCAATAGGGAGTGACGATTTCACTCCACTGCCAGTCGAGGACCTTGAGGTAGTCGGGAGGCCAGGGACACGTCACCCAGTTCGGAGCCGTGGCATGGGGCGAATCGCCGGGGCATCCGGAGAAATCGACGACCACGGAGATGCCGAGCTTTTCGGCGAGCAGGATGGTCTTGCGGCTCACTTCGCGGTCGCGCTGCGCATGCGCCTTGTCGGGATGGAGGCCATTACCGTGACAACTCAAGGCACTGATGGTGACGCCGTGATCGGCGAGAACCTTTTGAAACTGGGCGAGGGCTGCGGCATCCTCCAGCATCGAGAGTTTGCAGTGCGCGTCACCCGGATAGTTTCCCGTGGCGAGTTCCACAGTGTTGATTTTGAGCGCTGTGAGTTTCCTGAGAACCGCGGCCAGCGGAAGTTGCGACAGCAGCGGGGTAAAGACACCAATACGCATAACGCTTCTTCTCTCCTCGGCTCGAACGGCGGTTCCAGGCGCTCAAAAAAGGTAGGGCGGTGAGCGCAAATTGTCAACCGGCTGCATCATGCACGGGAAAGTACGCGGATGAGCGAATCCCGCCTACCGCTCCTCATCGCTTTGCGAAGCGACGGATCTCGTAATCCGCTCCGATTGCGCACGCCTCTTCCACTCGCACAACACGTGAGCCTCAGGATGATAAAAGATTGTGTTACCTTATCGTCCGACGGCATCTTAGCGGAAAGGGGAACTCCCGTGCGCCACACTCGACACGCTCTATTGTTCGTTCTGTTCTTGCTACCCCTGACGGTCTTCACCTTCGCCCAGGATGCGGCTGTGAATCCTTCGGTACCGCCGCCGCCACACGCCAAACAAATTCATCTCAAGCACATTCTGGTGATCAGCCAAACCAAAGGATTTGAGCACGATTCAATTTCCGCTGCGATGGTGGCCATCTACAACATGGGCCACGACAGCGGTCTCTGGGATGCCACACTGCGCACCGATACTGGCTCCATCACGAAGAAGACTCTGGAAAGAAACGCCAAGAATCTGGATTACTTCGATGCCCTGGTTTTTGTGAGCACCACCGGCGAGCTCGACCTGGACGAGACCCAGAAGAAAGATATGCTCGCCTTCATCAAGGAGGACGGCAAGGGATTTGTGGGGGTTCACGCCGCGCTCGACACCAATTACAAATGGCCGGAATACGGCGAGATGATCGGCGGCTGGTTCGATCAGCATCCGTGGTCCACCTTCAACGCGCCGATCGTCAACGAAGACCCGAACTTCCCCGCGGTCCGTCACTTTCCGAAAGCATTCGTGAAGTATGACGAGATCTATCAGCCCAAGGAGTGGTCGCGCGACAAGGTGAACGTCCTGCTCAGCCTCGATCCCACAAAACTCAATTATGACAACAACCCGCGCGTCCACAGAACGGATCATGATTTCGCCGTCGCCTGGGACAAGATGTACGGCAAGGGGCGTGTTTTCTATTCGACCCTCGGCCACACGGAGGAGGCGTGGGCGGACCCGGACATTCGCAAGATGTATTTTGAAGCAATCAAGTGGGCGCTGGGAATGACGGAAGGCAGCACGGCTTCTCATCCTCGCCCGTAAATATCCGCGGCCATAAGCGTCCGGGGACGGACACTAAGATGCGTTTGCGTGTTCGAGGTCGCCGAGCATAGTGAAGAATTTGCAGAGGGACATCTAACGGGATGAACTTTCTTCGGTCGGGCTTGCACTGGAGTGTGAGGTTCGCGGCTCTGTTTCTGGTGGGCGTTGCTGTTTGCGCGGCGCAAACTCCTACTCCTACTCCGACTCAAACCGCGCCAGCTCCCAGCGGAGTCAGAAAAAACGCCGCGCCGGTAAGCCAGTCATATCCGCCGGCTTTGATCGAGAGCGGGAGCGCGCTCTTCCGGAAAGATTGCTCTTTTTGCCACGGCCGCGATGCGGACGGCGGAGAAACCGGGCCTGATCTCACGCGTTCCCAGCTCGTGGCCACCGATGTGGAGGGAAACAAGATCGGCGCAGTTGTGCGCAGTGGGCGCCCGGAGAAAGGCATGCCGCATTTTGATGTTTCTAACCAGCAGATTGCCGCCCTGGCCGCCTTTATTCACACCCAACGCAACATCGCACTCGCGCAAAAGGGCGGACGCAAGGGAGTGGATGTCTCCGATCTGCAAACCGGAAGTGCCGACGCGGGCAAGCAGTACTTCGACGGTACGGGCGGGTGCGCAACCTGCCACTCGCCCACTGGCGATCTTGCCGGGATCGCATCTCGTCACAAGGGTCTCGACCTCGAGATGAGGATGCTATATCCCGAACGAGCGAAATCCAAGGTCACCGTGACGCTGGCTTCCAGCCAACAGGTGACGGGCATCCTGGCATACCGTGATGAGTTTACGATCGCGCTCAGGGATGCTAACGGCTTGTACCGGTCCTGGCCGACCAGCGATGTGAAATACACGCTCGATTCACCGGTCGATGCTCATGTCGATCAGTTGAGTAAATACACAGATGCCGACATCCACAATCTGATGGCTTATTTGCAAACTCTGCGCTAAGAGCTCAGGTCGATCTCGGCTTGGTTGGAGAGATTTTCAATCGCCATGAATTTTCTGAAGGCTTCGTTTCTGTTTGCCACGAGAGCACTGATGATGGCCGCGATTGGGTCGCCCTGCCCGATGCTGGCGCAAGGCGTGGATGCGCAAATGCTTCTGCATCCGCCAGTCGACAGTTGGCCCAGCTATCACGGCGACTATTCTGGCCGACGCCACAGCTCCCTTACCCAGATCACGCCGCAGAACGTAAGAAACCTTTCGCTGGCCTGGGCCTTCCAGACCGAGCAACCTGCGGAGATCAAATCCTCGCCGTTGCTGGTCGACGGCATTTTGTATTTCACGGTTCCGGATAATATCTGGGCAATCGATGCGAGGTCCGGCCACCAGATTTGGCATTACAACCACCCGAAGGACAAAGGGGATCACATCGGGCATCGTGGCGTCGCGATGTACAAGGGATACCTCTACTTTTTGTCGCCCGATGCGCACCTTGTTTCCCTGAATGCAAAAAATGGAACCGTGCGCTGGGACATTATCGTCGCAGATGTCGCGAAGGGCTATTGGACTACCATGGCTCCCCTCACCGTCGGGGACCACGTGCTGGTTGGCGTTTCCGGCGATCTGGATAATCTTCCCGGCTACATTCGGTCGATCGATCCGGAGACGGGAGAGACGCAATGGCAGTGGAACAGCACGCCGCCAGCCGGGACTCCGAAACAGCCGACGGGAGGAATGACTTGGATTACGGGAACTTATGATCCCGAGCTCAATCTTGTTTATTGGGGAACCGGAAACCCGACTCCTGTTCTAAATGGGACCACGCGGCCGGGCGATAATCTCTACACCTGCACGCTGGTTGCGCTGAATCCGGATACGGGTAAGCTGGTGTGGGCTTTCCAGGCTTCGCCGCACGATACGCACGACTGGGACGCGGTGCAGGTTCCGGTGCAGGTCGATGGAGACTTCCACGGCGAGCCCAGGAAGATGCTGATGCAGGCCTCGCGCAACGGCTACTTCTTTGTGCTTGATCGCACCAACGGGAAAAATCTTTTGACCGCTCCGTTCGGGCCCGCCAACTGGTCGCTCGGAGTTGACGCGCATGGCAGTCCGATTCCTAATCCTGCCAAGGAACCGGCGCCTGATGGACGACTGCTATCTCCTGACGAGGGCGGCATGACCAACTACCGTTCTCCGAGCTTCGACACCAAGAATGGGTTGTTCATTGTCGACGCACACCCCAGCTACGGCATCTATTTTGCCAAGCCAGCCGATGGAGTCTACGGATGGGCAGGTGCGGACTATGGCGTTTGGGGGAAAGGTGTTATCGAAGCGATCGATTACCAGACTGGCAAGATTCGTTGGAGCCATGAACTCGGGCCGGAATCCGGCGCGGGAGTGCTGACCACCGATTCTGGGCTCACCTTCACCGGCGACGGTCACGGCAACTTCCTGGCGCTCGATTCGAGCGACGGCAAAACCCTTTGGCACGCGGGCTCAGGCGCG
>Ga0209006_10000546_pt1 | contig 35131 bp, 38 predicted proteins | sample JacPin_JW_Ref_O2_FD_188567 | JGI IMG/M metagenome (GOLD analysis project Ga0209006, IMG submission 188567) | Forest soil microbial communities from Algoma, Ontario, Canada - Jack Pine, Ontario site 1_JW_Ref_O2 (SPAdes) (version 2) | ecosystem: Environmental > Terrestrial > Soil > Boreal... | reverse complement strand
CGGCGGTGGCCTGAAAGGCCATCATTGACAAAGGTCTCAGCGGTGAAAGAATTGCCTCCATGCGAACAATGGCTCAATAGCGAAGTCAGTAGGGGCGATCTGTCGATTGTCTCGCATCCTGAACCTCCTCCCATATGGAGACCCAATCAACGAATTCGTGAACCTGCACAGCAATGACGGCAAAATGACCCAGCCGCTAGCTTCTCCCCCAGCCGCTAGCTTCTCCCGTAGACGACGATCGGCAGTTTCTCGAAATGCGTTGCGCGCGGCCGGGGGCCGACGAGTATGATTTTCGGGCGTGCGCCTGCGAAATAATCCGCCGCCGAGGAATGCGCCGCGCCCGCCGCTGTCGGTGCGATGACGGTGACATTGACCACTGGCGCGGCCGCGACAAAGCTGGGCGGCTGTACATCGGCGGCGGGGGAATAAGCCTGCTCCTCGAAATAGCCCAGGCCGAAAGCAGAGAACTGGCCGTCGCGGCCTCGGCGGAAGGCATCCGCGTCGCGCATGCCGAAACGCCCGGCCTGCCAGACATGCCCCTCGAAATGGCCGACGCCCAAAGGTGGGAACCGGCGGTCGCCCGTTCGGCCGAATGCACCAGCGTCGCGCATGCCGAAACGTCCGGCCTGCCCGACATGGTTCATGATGGCCGGCCGGGCGGGTGGGATCATCCGCGGCGCCCGTGCGACGAAGCCGGCATTGGCCGGACCGAGCGTGGCGAATGTGAGGGCGATCGCAGTCGCCAGGCCGATTGACGAAGGTTGCATGAATGCTCCATCGATGAGGCGGCCTCCTCAACGCGCACATTAGAACATTTCGAACGATTTCGATAGCGAAGCTTTAATGGCCGGTGAGGTCGTAGCGTTTCTGCGCCGTGACCACGTCCTCGATATGCGCTTCCGCCCATAGTCGCAGCCCATCCACCGTCGCCGCCAGCGTGCCGCCGAGCGGGGTGATCGCATATTCGACGCTGATCGGGACGGTCGGCGTCACTTTTCGCGACACCATCCCGTCGCGCTCGAGCGCTTTCAGCGTTTGCGACAGCATTTTCTGCGTCAGGCCCTCGATCTCGCGGCGAATCTGATTGAAACGCCGCGGATGATCGCTCAGCAAGCCCAGCACCAGCACGGTCCATTTGTCGGCGATCCGGTCGAGGATCATGCGCGTCGGACATTGTGCGCGATAGGGATCGGCGGGCGGTTTGGCGGCGATCGATTTGGCGGCGCGCGGTTTCCTAGGCGAAATCAGGTGTCGCGGCGGTGCCTTCTTTACATCGGGGACTCGTTGCAGCATGTGATGTCAATCCGATAGCTAGTATCTTTTCCATACCACGAAGGAGACATCATTGAAAGTCGCTCTCATCGGCGCCTCCGGCCAAGCCGGTTCGCGCATTCTGGCCGAGCTCGCGCGCCGTGGCCATAGCGTCACCGGCATCGCGCGCCACCCCGAAAAGATCGCCGCCGCCCCCGGCGTGACGGCTGAAAAGGGCGATGTCTACGACAAGGAAGGCCTCGTCGCGCTGCTCAAAGGGCATGACGTCGTCATCAGCTCGGTGCATTTCAGCGCGAGCGATCCCAAGCTGCTGATCGAGGCGGTGCACGCCTCCGGCGTCAAACGCTATTTCGTCGTCGGCGGCGCCGGCAGCCTGGAAGTGGCGCCCGGCGTCACGCTGGTCAGCACGCCGCAATTTCCGGCCATCTACAAGGATGAAGCGACCAAGGGCGGCGAGTTCCTTGGCCTGCTGCGTCAGGAAAAGAGACTCGACTGGACGTTCCTGTCGCCTTCCGCCATGTTCGTGCCGGGCGAGCGCACCGGCAAGTTCCGGCTCGGCAAGGACCAGCTTCTGACCAATGACAAGGGCAGCAGCATTTCCTTCGAGGATTACGCGATCGCGGCGGTCGACGAACTGGAGAAGCCCGCCCATTCGCGCCAGCGTTTCACCGTCGGCTATTGAGCAAGGATCGTCACGCCTTCGCGCGCGGCCAGGCGGCGCGATAGGCCGCCTCCACATAGGGACCGCAGGCGAGCGGCTCGTAGAGCTTCCCGCCGGCGGCGCCTGCTCGCGTCAAGGGAACGATCGTCGCCTCATAATCGGGATTGGCGAAGAACGGCACGGAAATGCGGTCCTGGCCGGTGCGATTGGCGACGCGATGTGGCGTCGAGACGAAGCGGCCATTGGTCCAGCGCTGCATCATATCGGCGATATTGATGACGAAACTGCCAGGGATCGGCGTCGCGCGAATCCACTCGCCCGCGCGATTGCGCACGTCGAGCCCGCCGACCTGATCCTGCAACAGAATGGTGAAGGCGCCGGTGTCGGTATGCGCCTCGACGCCTTCGACGTCGGAATCGGGCGGCTGCGGCGGATAATGCAACAGGCGCAATTGCGTCAAAGGCTTGCGAAAGAACGGTTGAAAATAATCGACCGGCAGATCGAGCCCGCGCGCGAAAGCGCCGAGCAGCCTTTGCGAGAGCGCCGTCACGGCGCCGTAATAGGCCTCCATCGCCGTGCGAAACGCCGGCGCGTCGGGCGGCCAGCGGTTGGGGCCATGCATCACATTGCCGGCGCGCACGTCGGCATCGTCGGGGCCGAGCTCCAGCATAATCTGGAAGGCTTCGAGCATCCGGCGCGGCACGCCGGGGCCTTTGATACCCATCGGGACATAGCCGCGAAAGTTCGGCGATGTCGCGACATCGAGCGCATCGCGCGCGCTCTGCGGCTGCGCGAAGAACCAGCGCGCCGCGTCAAAGACGTCCTCGACCGTTGCCGCGGGAACGCCGTGATCGACCACATAGAAAAACCCCGCGCTCTCACAGGCGCCGGCGATCTCGGCGGCGACCTTGTCGATATCGGCCGCGCGGCCGCTCTGTAGCGCGGCGATACTGATCACCGGAATGGCGCTGAAATCGGCTTGCGGCACGCGCGTATCCCACCTCTGCGTCGGACCAGCCCGCCGCCGCGCGAGATTAGCGCGAGGCGCCGCAATCCGAAACCGGGGGCTGGCGGAGCCGACCGTGGCGGTTTCTACAGGGGACAGACTGACAAGCCAGACCGCCAGCCTATTCGAGCAGTTCGGTATTTTCCGGTTTGTTGGGATCGCAGACGACCGCGAGCTGGTCGCCTTTGCGCGGCACGGAAAGCCGCGGCGCCGTCGCCTCGATCGTCGTCTCGAACGCTTTGGCGCCCGCAGGCGGCGTCACGCGCAGGGTCAGCCGCGCCACCGGGTCTTCGTTGATCGTCTCGCCGGTGTCGCCGATGGCGAGAACATGCGCCTGGCCACATGCGGCTTACGGGATGGATGCTGTCGGCGACGCCGCGCAGGCTATCGAGGGCAGGGGGCGTTATTTCACGGCTTCGAACGGGCCGGCCGGGTCGCCGGGCTTGACCCAGGGGCTGGGCCGCGTCTGGTCGGCGTCGCCGAGCGGACATTGCACCATCACGCTGTCGCTCCAATGGCCGAATTTGAAGCCGACCGAGGGCAGCAGGCCGACGCGGCGAAAACCGCAAGCTTCGTGGAGGCGCAGCGAAGCTTCGTTGGCGCCATCGATATAGCCGATCATCTGGCGATAGCCGGCGGCCGCGCAGGCCTCGATCAGCGTCGGCAACAGGCGCCGGCCGATGCCCTCGTGCAGATGGCCGGGATGAACGTAAATCGAATGTTTGAGCGTATAGCGATAGGCCGGCCGTTTGCGGAACGGCACCGCATAGGCGTAGCCGGCGACCGCACCTTCGATGTCGGCGACCAGATGCGGCAGCCGCTTGCGCCGCATCGTCTTGCGCCGACGTTTCAGATCCTCCCCGTCCAGCGGATCGGGGTCGTAATCGCCGAGGTCTTCGACGCCGCGCTGGATGTGGAATTGATAGATGGCCAGCATCGCGGGCACATCCGCGTCGGTCGAGGCGCGGATGACGATGTTTCGCGGTTGGTCCAAGGCTGCTGTCATTTGATCTCGAAATTCCTTGATTATTCGCGCATGACGTAAGTGTAGAAGCGGATCGCTCCGCTTGGCTCGACCTCTCGGAAAACGCCCTGAATCTCCGCCTCGAATCCGGGGAAAAGATTAGCGCTCTTCTCGAACACTTTGAAATAATCGAGCATCGGCTTGGCGCGCGGGCCGATCCGCTCGCCCGGAACGATCGTGCCAATTCCGGGCGGATAGACCAGCATCAAGGTCGTCGCAATGCGACCCTCCGCCTGTTCGATCGGGAGATAATCGACCTTGTTGCGCGTAAGTTGGCGCACCGCCTCATGCGGAGCGACCACCATTTCGGGCAGATGCTGCGGCGCGAACTGGCCGCGCTGCAGCGATGACGTTCCGCAATCGCGGTGAAAGGCATGGAAATCGGCGCAAAGATCGCGCAGGCGCAGGCCGCGATAGCGCTTCGGCCGCCGGCGCACGAATTCAGGCATCGCATCTTCGAGCGGCGCATTGTCGTCATGCAGACGCTTGAAGGCGACGAGCGCGCTCAGCAGCGTGCCGGCCTTGCTCGATTCGACGCCCGGCGTCAGCAGGAACAACAGCGAATTGAGGTCGTTCTTCTCGGGCACGACGCGGTTTTCGCGCAAATATTGCGCGACGATCGGGGCCGGGACGCCCTTCTCGGCATAGCCGCCGGTCTGACGGTCGAAGCCGGGCGTCAGCAGCGTCAGCTTGTTAGGGTCGGTCATCGCATAGCCCTGTGCGACATGGACAAAGCCATGCCAGGCGGCGCCGGGCGCGAGTTCCCAGTAACGCGGGTCGGCGGCGAGCTCATCGGTCGAGATGCTCTCCCACGGCACGCTCTCGGAATGGGATATATGCGAACCATTGGCCGGCGGCGCCACGCGATCGGGCACGAAAGAATCGAAGAACCAGCGCCGCGACGGATCCTTCTCCTTCTCCTCGAACTCGCGGCGGATCGCGCGAACTTTCTTGCGCAATTCGATGCCGAGCTTGATCGTGTCGTCCCATAGAATCTCGCCCGACCGCCCCTTCATCATCTGCGCGCCGACATCGAGCGAAGCGAAGATCGGATAAAACGGAGAGGTCGAGGCGTGCAGCAGGAAGCTTTCGTTGAAGCGCCGATGCTCAACGCGGCGCTCCTGACCGCGGATATGGCTGTCCTTGGTATGGATCTGCGAGGCCTGCGAGAAGCTTGCGAGCTGTTTGTGCGTCGATTGCGTGGCGATAATGCCGGGCGCGTCGGGCCCGAGATTCTTCAGCCCCATCGCGAAACGGCCGGCATAGAGCGGATGGAATTTCATGAAGCCCGCCCAGGCTTCATCGAACAGGATATAGTCGCAGAGGCGGCCGATCTTTTCGAGGATCATTGCGGCGTTGTTGATCGTGCCGTCATAGGTGCATTGTTCGATGACCGCGACGCGGAACGGCCGTTCCTTTCGCCACGCGCCCTTGTCTTCGATCAGCGGATTGGTGCGGATTTTCTCGCGGATCGCCGCCTCGTCGAGAGCCTCGTGATAGATCGGTCCGATCAGGCCATAGGCATTGCGGTCGGTCTCAAGGAAGACCGGAATGGCGCCGCCGAGAAACAGCGCGCCGTGATGGGCGGCCTTGTGGTTGTTGCGATCGAACAGAACGAGGTCGCCCTCGGCCACCAGGGCCGACAGCACGACCTTGTTGGAGGCCGACGTGCCGTTGAGCACGAAATAGGTTTTCTCCGCTCCGAAAATGACGGCGGCTTCTTTCTGGGCCTGCAGCGCCGGGCCTTCATGGACCAGCAGGTCGCCGAGTTCGAGCACGGAATTGTCGAGGTCGTCGCGGAACACCGATTCGCCGAGATGCTGCACGAAAATGCGCCCGATCGGGCTGCGGTTATAGAAAATGCCGCCATTGTGCCCCGGGCAGGTCCAGAGCTGATTGCCTTCCTCGGCGTAATCGACGAGCGCGCCGAAAAACGGCGTCTTAAGCGTCTCGGCATATTGTTTGAGGCGGCTGACGAGGCCGCGTGCGATGAATTCCGGCGTCTCCTCGGCGAGGAAGACATAGCCGTCGATGAAATCCAGCACTTCGACGGGAATGTCCTCCAGCCGCTTGCGGCGCACCAGGATGACGATCGGCATTTCGAGGCCGCGTTTGCGCATCAGATTGATCAGCGCGGCCGCCTTGCCGTCGATGCCGCGCTTGCCCCAGTCGACCACCATGCAGCCGATGGCGGCGTCGGTCTGGACGGCGATCGCCGCATCCTCGAAGCGGCGCGCCCTGATCACTTCAAATCCCAGTTTCTCCACGGCGGTGACGATCTGCTGTACCCGCGCCCCTTCCAGATCGTCGGGATCGAAGGCCGGCGCGCAGACGAGCACCGTCAGATGTCTGAAAAAATCCATGCCGTGCGAATCCCCCTCAAAAATTCACCCTCGCGGCTGAGTTTGACAGTTTCGCGACAGAGCGCCGACGATTTGCGGGCGCAGACTCGGTGCGCTGCGACGCTGCTTTGCCTGGATCAGGCGGGTCGCAAGCAGGATCGGTCTCGAAGCGAGGACGGCGCGCAGGATATGCGACTGGGCGCCGTCAGCCCAAACGGAAGCGGCGGCGATCCCATCGGATGCCGCCGCCCCTATAATTTCGTCCGACATCTCACAGCCCACGCCACGCCGCCGGATAATTCCCGCTGGCGAAAGCTGTTCGATCGATCGCTCAGACGGCCTTGAGATTCGTCGCCGACGACTTGCCGGTCCGCTTGTCGGCCGTCTCGTCGAAGCTGATCTTCTGACCTTCATTCAGGCTGCGCAATCCAGCCTGTTCGACGGCGCTGATATGGACGAATACGTCCTTGCCGCCGCTGTCCGGCTGAATAAAGCCATAGCCTTTTTCGCCGTTAAACCACTTTACAGTTCCCGTAGCCATGTTCGTTCCTTGACGTCAGTATTTAGATTGACCTGCTCGCGCGGGCCGGTGTGAATCGCGTTTGCTAGAGGTCTTGAGCAGGGCCATGGTAGGGGCGCGGCGAAGTCTTCGGCCTAAACGTGATCCGGCCTTGTAGCGCATGCCGCGCTCAAAGTCCATGTTGAGCCGGCGCGCCTTCGGCCGCGGCGGGCGAGGACGCGCGACCTGTACGATCGCAACACAGCGTTTTTGCTGGCCCCGCATGAAACTTTTGCACTGCTCGGACAGTTATCTGCTTCGTGCCCATCGCAGGAGGCGATCATGGCGAATGCGTTCGGTCGGGGCCTTCTAGGTCTAGGCATGATGTTGTTGCTGTCAGCCGCTCCGGCCTTGGCCGACGACAGCGCCGGGGGCGGTCAGCAGGCAAGGGCGCTGATCGAGCGGCAGCTCGACGCCTTCGCGCATGACGACGCCGCGGCCGCCTATGCGCTCGCGGCGCCGGGAATAAAGACGATCTTCACCGATTCCGACACGTTCCTCGCCATGGTTCGCAAGAATTACGCGCCGGTTTATCACCATCGCAGCGTCGATTTCGGCCAGACAGACATTGATGGCGACAATGTCTCGCAGGTCGTCACCATCGTCGACGACGACAATGTCGTCTGGAAGGCGCTTTACAAGCTGGCGCGCCAGCCCGATGGTCAGTGGCTGATCAATGGATGCCTGCTCATCAAATCGTCCGATGAGGCGACCTGAAGGCGGTTCCGACGCATTTTCCTTGACTTGTTGCGCTGCATCATTCATGAGGACGGCACCGCCCGATGGCGGTCGATGCGCGCCGGCTGCGTGAAGGATGTCCAAACGTCCTCCTGCTGAGCGCCTGTTTGAATGCCGCTCGACAGCCCAGACACGCAGGGCGTCTCCCTTAACAAACCTCTTGCCGCCGCGCTGGAACCATCCAGCGTCATACGCGGCTGTTTGAAAGAAAAACAATTGGAAAATTTCAACGGCTTCGGCCTTGCCGCGCCGCTCGTTAACGCTGTGACTCAAATGGGTTATTCCAAGCCGACGCCGATCCAGGCGCAGGCGATTCCCGCTCTGATGGCGGGGCGCGACCTGATCGGTATCGCCCAGACCGGAACCGGCAAGACCGCCGCTTTCGCTCTGCCGATCCTCAACCATCTCCTCAGCCATCCCCGGCCGGCCCCGCGTGGCGGCGCCCGCGTGCTCGTGCTCAGCCCGACGCGCGAACTGGCCAGCCAGATCGCCCAGAGCTTTCGCGATCTCAGCGCCGGCCAGCCCTTCGCGATCGCCGTCGTGTTCGGCGGCGTGCCGCATGGCGCGCAGATCAAGGCCTTGGCCAAGGGCCTCGACGTGCTTGTGGCGACCCCCGGCCGCCTCGTCGACCACATGGATGCGCGCGTCGCGCAGCTTCGCGACACCGAGTTTTTCGTGCTCGATGAAGTCGACCAGATGCTCGACCTCGGTTTCGTCAAGTCGATCCGCCGCGTGGTGCGCGATCTGCCCAAGCAGCGGCAGAACCTGTTCTTCTCGGCGACCATGCCGCCCGACATTCGCAAGCTGGCAGGCGAGTTGCTGCGCGATCCGCTGGAAATTGCGGTGACGCCGGTCGCCAAAACAGCCGATCGCGTCGAGCAGCAGGTGATTTTCGTCGATGGTCCGCGCAAGCGCGACATGCTCGTCGAATTGTTCAAGGACGAGAAAATGTCGCGAACGCTGGTCTTCACCCGCACCAAGCGCGGCGCCGACCGCGTCGCCCAGACTTTGGATGAAGCGGGAATTAGCGCGCTCGCCATTCACGGCAACAAGAGCCAGGGCCAGCGCGAGCGCGCGCTTGCCGCGTTCCGCGCCGGCAAGGCGCGCGCTTTGGTCGCCACCGACATCGCCGCCCGCGGCATCGATATCGACGGCGTCACCCATGTCGTCAATTTCGAATTGCCTGAGGTCGCCGAAGCCTATGTGCACCGGATCGGGCGCACCGCCCGCGCCGGCCATGAAGGCAATGCGATTTCGCTCTGCGACGGAACCGAGCGCGATTTGCTGCGCAATATCGAGCGGCTGACGCGCCTGCGCATCTTCACGATCGACCGGCGCGGGGTGAACGGCCCGGTTCCGGCGCCGGTGGTGCGCAAGGCGACGACGACGCCCGCGCCCGATCGTCCGCATCACGCGCCCCACAACGACCCGCGCCGCCCCACCGGCCAGCCGCATCGCGCCCGCCAGGGGCGGCGCGATCGCCCGGCCTTTGTCGCGAGAACCGCGCCGGCAAGGTAGTCGGCGCGACTTGAACCCGCTCCGGTTTCTGAACCCGGAGCGGCTTTTAGTTTCGTTTTGAATCTCTGGCCGCGACAGAGCAGGGCGGCACGCGATGTCGATCAGGTTTTTCGTATCGACAAACGCCGATCATTGCCTCGCGTCATGGCCATTATTTCCTCGGTCGAGACGCCTTGGATCGGTCTTCGACGACTCATATCCTCCAATCCGAGCCGATAGGAGTCGTCGGTCCTGCTTGATTCCTCGGCTTGGACGATAACCCCGCGTTCGGGCCGGATGCGCACGTCCACGCGGTCGCCAGGTAGGCTTCCGGCAGCTTCCCGCACCGCCTTGGGCACGGTGACCCGGCCTTTCGCCGTGAGGGTCGTCGCCATTTCCACCTCCGTAATACCGCCGACCATCCAGGCAATACCGTCTCGAGCGCGTCGAAACCAGCCAAACGCCAGGTTTCCGCCTAAATCGCGATTCTGGGTCAAGCGAAGCCCTCGCCGGAGGAGGCGCGCGCAAAGCAATCCGGCAGCGTGACGCCCCATTTTTTCCATGTCACAGCCGCCAGACCTGTCTCGTCTTAGTGGCGAGACAAGGAACCGACGATGCGCAAAATATTGGCTCTGATCCTCGGCGCGGGGCTCGCCGCCAATGGTCTTTTCATGCTTGGCGATCCCGCCGCCTGGTATGCGGCCGTGCCCGGCGTGCCCATGACCGGCCCGCTCAACCCGCATTTTGTGCGCGACATCGGCTGCGCCTATTGCGTGGCCGGCGCCGCGCTGGCGGCGCTGGCCTTCGATGCGCGGGCCCGCGCCGCCGCTCTGGCGGGCGGCGCGTTCCTGGCGCTGCATGCGTTGGTCCATCTCTGGGATTGGGCGAGCGGGCGCGAAATGCTCGATCATCTCATCGCCGACCTGCCGGCCGTGTTCGCGCCGCCGGCGCTCGCCTTGTGGCTCGCTTGGCCAAACTCGATTGTCAGGAAGGAGAAGCATCATGCTGAAATGGTTGATCCGTCGGCGCGTCGCGGCGTTTGAGCGCGACTATGGCTACGATTCCTCTTATATCTACGACATGCTGGACGTCAGCCTGCGGGCTGTACTCGCCTTCAACCGCATCATGCCGATGTCTCGATATCGTTACGACGTTCCCAAGGAGGCCTGGTACGCCGCCAAGATCGCGACGGCGCAGAGCGAGGATTGCGGTCCCTGCACGCAGCTTACCGTGACCATGGCCGAGCGCGCCGGCGTCGATCCCAACGTCATCCGCGCTGTCGTCAATCGCGAGCCCGGCGCCATGTCCGCCGACGCCGCGCTCGGCTTCCGCTTCGCGATGGCGACGCTCGCGCATGACATGGCGGCCGACGAATATCGCGAAGAGATCGAGCGCCGTTGGGGCAAGCATGCTTTGGTGTCGCTGGCTTTCGTCATCGCCTCGGCGCGGGTGTTTCCGACGGTGAAATATGCGCTTGGCCATGGCAAGGCGTGCCAGCGGATCGTTGTCGCGGGCGCCGCGACGCCCGCGCCACGGCTGGCGGCGTGACCGCCGCCGCCGCGGACGAATCTGCGGCGGGCTTCGAGCCGCATCGCCGTCATCTGATGGCGCTCGCCTATCGCATGCTGGGCTCCCTCGCCGAGGCCGAAGACGCCGCGCAGGAGGCGTATCTGCGCTGGCGGGAAGCGGATCGCGCGCGGGTCGCCAATCCGCGCGCGTTCCTGTCGCGCATCGTCACGCGCCTCTGTCTCGACCAGCTCAAATCGGCGCGCAGCCGCCGCGAGACCTATGTCGGCGCCTGGCTGCCGGAGCCCGTGCTGGAAAGCGCCGCGCTGGACGCCGACAGCGCCAGCGATTATGCGCATGACCTGTCGATGGCGCTGATGCTGACGCTCGAAAGATTGTCGCCGCTGGAGCGCGCCGCCTTCCTGCTGCATGATGTGTTCGAGGTCGATTTTTCGGAGATCGCGGCGACGCTCGGCCGCAATGAAGCGGCGTGCCGCCAACTTGCCGCGCGCGCCCGCGCCCATATCCAGGCCTCGCGGCCGCGCTATCGGCCGAGCGCCGAGGAGAGCCGGCGGCTGGCGGCGGCGTTCAGACAGGCGGCCGAAAGCGGCGACGCGACGGGGCTCGCCGCCTTTCTCGCTGAAGACGCCGTGCTGGTTTCGGATGGCGGCGGCAAGCGCGCGGCGGCGCTCAATCCGATCCGCGGCGCCGACCATATCGTCCGCCTTTTCGAAGGGCTGGCGCGCAAGGCGCCGCCTGGCCAATTCCGCCTGCGCGCGGCGCCGATCAATGGCATGCCGGGCTTTGTCGTCGCCGAGCCGGGCGGCGGCGTCCAGACCATCGCGCTCGAAATCGCCAATGGAAAAATCGCGGCGATCTATCTCGTGCGCAATCCCGACAAGCTGCGCGGAATCGTTTTCTAGGGCCGCGCAGCATTCACCCCATCGCGTAATCGATCACCGAGCGGATCGACTTGCCCTCATGCATCAGGTCGAACGCTTTGTTGATGTCGCCGAGCGGCATTTTATGGGTGATGAGATCGTCGATGTTGATCTTGCCGTCCATATACCAGTCGACGATTTTCGGCACATCGGTGCGCCCGCGCGCGCCGCCGAACGCCGTACCTTTCCAGACGCGGCCGGTGACGAGCTGGAACGGACGCGTCGCGATTTCCTGACCCGAGGCGGCGACGCCGACGATGACGCTTGTCCCCCAGCCGCGGTGGCAGCATTCGAGCGCCTGGCGCATGGTGTGGACATTGCCGATGCACTCGAACGAAAAATCGGCGCCGCCGCCGGTCAGGTCGACGAGCGCCTGCACCACTTTATCGCGGCCGATCTCGTCGGGATTGACGAAATGGGTCATGCCGAATTTCCTGGCGATCTCTTGCCGGGCGGGATTGATGTCGACGCCGATGATCTTGTCGGCGCCGACGATGCGCGCGCCCTGGATGACATTGAGGCCGATGCCGCCGAGGCCGAACACCACGACATTGGCGCCCGGCCAGACTTTGGCCGTCCACATCACCGCGCCGATTCCGGTGGTGACGCCGCAGCCGATATAGCAAATCTTGTCGAAGGGCGCGTCCTCGCGCACTTTGGCGAGCGCGATTTCGGGCAGCACGGTGAAATTGGCGAAGGTCGAGCAGCCCATATAATGGAACAGCGATTTGTCGCCCGGCGCCTCGCAGGAAAAGCGGCTGGAGCCATCGGGCATGACCCCCTTGCCCTGCGTCGCGCGGATCGCGGTGCAAAGGTTGGAGCGCTGCGACAGGCAGGTTTTGCATTGCCGGCATTCGGGTGTGTAAAGCGGAATGACATGGTCGCCGACCTTCAAGCTCGTCACGCCGGCGCCAACTTCCCGAACGACGCCCGCGCCCTCATGGCCGAGGATCGCCGGGAACAAGCCTTCCGGATCGGCGCCCGACAGCGTATAGGCGTCGGTGTGGCAAACCCCGGTCGCCATCACTTCGACGAGCACTTCGCCGGCGCGCGGGCCGCCGACTTCGATGGTTTCGATGGTCAGCGGCTTGCCCGCTTCCCAGGCGATCGCGGCGCGCGTTTTCATCGTGGATGCTCCTGCTGTGGCGGCGTTTCCTCAGATGTCTCTATCGGACGAATCGCGTTTTGCGGCAATCCTCCTCCGCCGTTTTCGTTGGCGCGGCTTGTCTCAATCCGGCTGGCCTGCGATCATCGCCGACCGGCCTCGCGCTCAGCGTAGCCGGTTCTGTGTGGCGATTGACCGGCGGGCTATGGCCGAAACTGCAAGATCATCAGCCGGTTCTTTGCTCTACGACCCCAGGATCAGGGGCTATGGCTATCAGGCGTTGCTGGTCGCCGCGCTGATCGGGCTCGCGCTGACCGCCGGCTACAACGCCTATGTCAACATGCAGGCGCGCGGCATCCCGATGGGCTTCGGCTTCTGGGACCAGACCGCCGGCTTCGACATCAGCCAGACGCTGATCCCATATTCCTCCCTTTCGACCTATGGCCGGGCCTTCTGGGTCGGGCTGACCAATACCGCGATGGTCGCCGCGATCAGCATCGCGCTGGCGACGCCGCTGGGTTTCGCGGTCGGCGTCGCCCGCCTGTCGCCGAACTGGATTCTGGCCCGGATCGCCCTGGTCTATGTCGAGATCATGCGCAATACGCCGCTGCTGCTGCAGCTTCTGTTCTGGTACAACGCGGTATTGAAGGCGCTGCCCGGGCCACGCCAGTCGATCCAATTCTCCAGCCTGGTTTTCCTCAACAATCGCGGCCTCTATATCCCGCGCCCGCAATTTGACGCGGGCGCCGGCTGGATCGGCGCGGCATTGTTGGCGGGGATCGTCGGCGCGCTCGCCTATCGCCTCCAGGCGCGCCGGCGCCAGGCCCTGACGGGTCAGCGAGCCCCCGTCGCGCTGGTCGCTGCGGCGCTTTGCATCGGACTTCCCGCCATCGTCTATCTCGCGGCGGGCCGGCCGGTGAGTTTCGAACTGGCGCAACTTTCGGGCTTCAATCTGCGCGGCGGCGTGCAGGTCCCACCCGAGCTCGCCGCGCTGGTTTTCGGCCTCGTCACCTATACCGCCGGGTTCATCGCCGAGATCGTGCGCGCCGGCGTACTGGCGGTGTCAGGCGGCCAGAGCGAAGCGGCGAGCGCGCTCGGCCTGCACCGCGGGCTGACGATGAAGCTGGTCGTCATTCCCCAGGCGATGCGGCTGATCACGCCGCCTTTGACGAGCCAATATCTCAACATCGTCAAAAACTCGTCGCTGGCCGTTTTCATCGGCTATCCCGACCTCGTCCAGGTCTTCGCCGGCACCGTGCTCAATCAGACCCAGGCCGCCGTGCAGGTGATGGCGATCACCATGGGCGTCTATCTCGTCATTTCGCTCGCCGTCGCGCTCGCGCTCAATCTTTACAATGCGCGCAGCGTAATGAAGGAGCGTTGAATTGACCGACGCGCGCCTCGACGCTCCGCTCTCTTACGTGCGCGTCGCGCCGGAGCCTGTTCTGCCGGCGCCGATATTCTCGCGCGGCGCGCTCGCCTGGATGCGCGCCAATCTCTTTTCGAGCTGGCTGTCGGGCGCGCTGACCGTGCTGTCTCTCGCCCTCTGCCTCTGGCTGATCCCGCCGCTGATCGGCTGGGCGACGTTTCACGCGATCTGGTCGGCGCCGGATGGCGCGCTTTGCCGCGCCCACCAGGACGGCGCCTGTTGGGCGTTCGTCGCGCAGAAGATGAATTATTTCCGCTACGGCTCCTATCCGCAAACCGAGCGCTGGCGCGTCGATCTGACGGAAATCATCGGCGCCGCGCTGATCGTCTGGCTGCTATGGCCGCGCGCGCCCAGGCGCGCGATCGGCGCCGGCCTGTTCTTCATCGCCTTTCCGATCCTTGCCTTCATCCTGCTGCGCGGCTCGGACTGGTTCGCCCTTCCTCTGGTCGACACCGTGCTGTGGGGCGGCGTGTTCGTATCGCTGCTGACCGCGCTGGTCGGGATCGTCTTCTCGCTGCCGCTCGGAATATTGCTGGCGCTCGGGCGGCGTTCGCGCCTGCCGGTCGTCAAGCTCGCCAGCGTCATCTATATCGAATTCGTGCGCGGCGTTCCGTTCATCACCGTCCTGTTCATGGCCAATTTTATGCTGCCGCTGTTTCTCCCCGACGGCTGGGCGCCCGATCGCTTTCTGCGCCCGCTGGTCGGCACGGCTCTGTTCGCCGCCGCTTATATGGCGGAAGAAGTGCGCGGCGGGCTGCAGTCGATCAACAAGGGCCAGTTCGAGGGCGCCATGGCGCTCGGCCTGAATTTCCGGCGCATGATGGGGCTCGTTATCCTGCCGCAGGCCCTCACTTTGGTGATCCCGGGCATCGTCAATAATTTCATCGGCCTGTTCAAGGACACCACCTTGGTCTCCATCGTTGGCATGCTCGATTTCCTGGCGACGGTTGAAAACGCCTTCAAGGACACTGTCTGGAACGGCCCGACCATCGCGCCGACCGGCTATGCCTTCGCCGCGCTGTTCTATTTCGTGTTCTGTTTTGCGATGTCGCGTTATCAGGCGGCGATGGAGCGGCGGCTTGGCCGGGGGCGACGACGCTGATGGCCGATGAAGGGGACCAGACGGACAGCGCGGCCATTTCGATGGCCGGCGTGCATAAATGGTTCGGCAGCTTTCACGTGCTGCGCAACATCAACCTTGCCGTGCGGCGCGGCGAGCGCATTGTCATCTGCGGCCCCTCGGGTTCGGGCAAATCGACCTTGATCCGTTGCGTCAATCGCCTTGAAGAACACCAGCGCGGCATCATCACGGTCGATGGCGTCGAACTGACCGCCGATCTGAAACGCATCGATGCGGTGCGCCGCGACGTCGGCATGGTGTTCCAGCAGTTCAACCTGTTTCCGCATCTGACAATTCTGGAAAACTGCACGCTGGCGCCGATCTGGGTCAGGAAAACGCCGAAAAAGGAAGCCGAGGAACTGGCGATGCGACTGCTCACCCGCGTCAAGATTCCCGAGCAGGCCGGCAAATATCCCGGCCAATTGTCGGGCGGCCAACAGCAGCGGGTGGCCATCGCCCGCGCCCTCTGCATGAACCCGAAAATCATGCTGTTCGACGAACCGACCTCTTCGCTCGATCCCGAAATGGTCAAGGAAGTGCTCGATACGATGACAGGCTTGGCGCAAGACGGCATGACGATGATCGTCGTCACCCATGAGATGGGCTTTGCCCGCGAAATCGCCGACCGAATGGTGTTCATGGATAATGGCGAGATCGTCGAGATCAACGCGCCGAAAGAATTTTTCGGCAACCCGAGGCACGAACGCACGAAAATGTTTCTGAGCCAGATCCTGCACTGAGGGCAGGGCCGATCATTCCCTCTCAACCCGCTTCCAGCCGTCCATGCCGAGCCGCTCCTGCGGCAGATAGCGGCCCTTGTAGGCCATCTTCTTCGAGCCCTCGACCCAGTAGCCGAGGTAGACATGGGGCAGGCCGAGCCGCCGCGCCTTCTCGATATGATCGAGAATCATGAAGGCGCCGAGCGAGCGATGCTGCTCCTCCGGATCGAAATAGGAATAGACCATCGACAGCCCGTCGGCGAGCTGGTCGGTGAGGCACGCGCCATAAAGCCGGCCCTGGCCGCGATGGGTGATGAAATGATCGGGTCCTTTGCGGCGATATTCGATGATGCGCGTCTCGATGTGGCTGTCCTCGATCATCATGGAATAATCGAGCACCGACATGTCGGCCATGCCGCCGTCGGGATGGCGCTGGTCGAGATAGGCGCGGAATAGCGAATATTGCTCGGCGCTCGGCTTGGCCGGTCCGATCGCGCCGATCAGATCGCTGTTTCGGCGCGCGATCCGGCGCAGGTTGGCGCTGGGGCGAAAATCGTCGACCACGACGCGCACCGAAACGCAGGCCCGGCATTGCTCGCATGCCGGCCGGTAGGCGATGGTCTGCGAACGGCGAAACCCGGTTTGCGTCAGCATGTCGTTCAACGCGATGGCGCGCCGGCCGACCAGGTGAGTAAAGACCTTTCGCTCCTCCATGCCCGGCAGGTAGGGGCAGGCGGATGGCGCGGTCAGGTAGAATTGCGGGGCGTCGCGCGGCTCTTTTGTCACGCCTTCCCACTCCATGCCTCGGGTCCAGAGCGCAAGGCTAGAACGGATTGCGTCGAACGGGAATGGCTTACGCCAAATTCTTTATCAAATGCCTGTGGGCTCAAAGTCGGCGCACGACGACGACTCCGGCCAGCATGTCATGCAGGCAACGCTTTTCCTGGTCGACCAGGGTCACCAGGAAAACCGGCGGCAGCATCCAGGAGAGGTAGAAGAACAGGGCATGGGCGGCCGCGTTGATGAAGGGAACGCGTGCGCCGCTATCGAGCATGCGCATTTCAAGATCCATGATCCGCATGCCGGGCGTGCCCATCTTGCGCCCGGAAACGGTCAGGCCATTGTAGAAGAAGGCGACCAGCGGGTAGATAGGCGGCAGCAGGAACAGCGCCAATCCAAGGGTCAGGATGAACAGCGCAGTCCAGACGAACAGCGCGACCGCCGAAATGATGACAATGTCGATGCAAAAGGCGACGATCCGCCGGCTGCGCACGCCCGACAGCGCGTCTGAGCGAAACGCCGGGGCGGCCATCGACGCAGCGCCGCCGACGCCGGGAAAATTCGACATGGAACGAACTCCTCGGGCGCCGATCCGCCCGCTTCGATGTGGGGCGCGCAAAAAGCCGTTTCAAGGGCGCCCAGAAGTCGTTTCAAGGGCGATCATGGCTCAGCGACGCGGCGCAATCGCGCCGATACTCATAATGCCGCCCGGCCGCAGCACGAGAATGATCGCCAGCAGGCTGAAAACGGCGACGTCGCGATAATCGATCGGCAGATAGGCTGACCAGGCCGCCTCGAAGCCGCCGATAATCAGGCCGCCGAGAAATGCACCCGGTATCGAGCCGATGCCGCCAAGGATCGCGGCGATCAGCGCCTTGAGGCCGAGCGTGGTCGAGGCGCCATAGCCGACCCCGCCGTAATAGATGGTCATCACGAAGCCCGACAGGCCGGCAAAAGCGCTGGCGAGGGCGAATGTCCTGGCGAAAATCGCACGCGGACTGACGCCGAACATTTCGGCGGCGACCGGATCGTCGGCATAGGCGCGCCATTGCCGGCCGAAACGGCTCCATTTCATGATCGCCAGCAGCGCGCCGGCGGCGACCAGCGCAAAGGCGCCGATCAGGAAGGCGATCGGCGTCGCCGCCACAAAAAAATCGCCGGCGCGCAGGATCGCGAACGGGTCGTTGAGGATCGGATTGACCCAGTGCAGACGCCCGCCCTGGGTGATTCGCAGGAATTCCTGCAGGAACAGCGAAAGGCCGACGGTGGCGACCAAAGCCTGCTGGCCGCTGGCGCGATGCAGCGGGGCGAAGACGGCGCGGCCGGACGCGACGCCGAACGCACTGGCGGTCGAGACCGCCAAAAGCAGCGCCAGGGCCAAAATCGCGGCCGGCGCGTAGCTGGCCGCCAGCAGCACGCCGAAAGTCGCGGCATAGCCGCCCGTCGCCGCAAACTCGCCAAAGGCCAGATTGATGCGACCGATGAGGCCATAGACCAGCGAATAGGCGGCCGCGAGCAAAGCATAGATCGCGGCGAGCGGCAGGCCGTTGATGGTTTGCTGGAGGGCGTAGGCGACCGGCTTGGGCGCGCTCCACACCGTCTCCGCGCCGACCAGCGGCGAGGGGTCGGCGGCGCGCGCTTCGGAAGTCGCCAGCCAGAAGCGGATCAGCGTCGCCAATTGATAGTCGCCGAGCTTGCCTCGGTCGGTGACGATCGAAATCAGGTCTTGCGATTTCCTTGGGCGGCCGGGCGCGATGAAACGGCATTCGGCGAAATGCGGCGCCATCGCTTCGCCCGGCGCCGCCGCCAGATAATCGACGCGCAGGCCTCGTCCGTCGATAAAGGCGGACTGGCCAATGATCTCGATTTTGGCGTCCGCGTCTTCGATGGCGGGGAGCGCCATCCGGCACAATCGCGCCTGATCGGTTTCAAGAAGCGGCGTGCAACCGCTGAGCAAGGCAAAACAGGCGAGAATCAGGAAGAATCGCGACACGCCAGCGACCATGGGCCATGCCGGCCGCAAAGGGAAGGCGGCCGGGCTTCCGCCAGCAGCTCTCGCTTTTGTGTAGCCACCGACCTCTGGCTCGTCTTGGCCGGGATTGTCCCACGGCTGTCCGGTCCGGTTCAGCAAATAAATCCCTTCGCGCGAAACAATCTAAAGGGAAAAAGTCCTCTCGGCGTCTTGGCCGGGCTTGTCCCGGCCATCCACGCCGAGAGGTTGCATCAGACTTTCGAAGTTGGTGGCTTCCGCGCGGCGTGGATGCCCGGGACAAGCCCGGGCACGACGCCGGAGAGTTGTGAGTAAGCTGAACTTTACAACCGGTCTTGCCGAACCGGACAGCCGTGGGCTTGTCCCGGCCATCCACGCCGAGAGGTTGCGTCCAAATCGAGAAGTTTTCTGCAGCGGCGCGGCGTGTGGACGAATGCTACGCATTCGCCTTGGGATGGCCGGGACAAGCCCAGCCAGGACGGATGTGGGTCAAAAGAGAACTGCTGGCGCTCTACCGCGCCGCCTTCAGCTTCGCGGCGGCGCGCGGCGCGAAATAGGTCAGCACCCCGTCGGCGCCCGCCCGCTTGAACGCGATGAGGCTTTCCATCATCGCCTTGTCGCCGTCGAGCCAGCCGTTCTGCGCGGCGGCCATGATCATCGAATATTCGCCCGACACCTGATAGGCGAAAGTCGGGACGGCGAACCTTTCCTTCACGCGGCGGACGATGTCGAGATAGGGCAGGCCGGGCTTGACCATCACCATATCGGCGCCTTCGTCGAGATCGGCGGCGACTTCGCGCAAAGCCTCGTCGCCATTGGCCGGGTCCATCTGATAGGTGCGTTTGTCGCCCCTGAGCGCGCCCGAGGAGCCGATCGCGTCGCGAAACGGGCCGTAGAACGCCGAGGCGTATTTGGCGGCATAGGCGAGGATTTGCACGTCCTCGAAACCTTGCGCGTCGAGTGCGGCGCGGATGGCGCCGACCCTTCCGTCCATCATGTCGGAGGGCGCGATCACATCGGCGCCGGCGCGCGCCTGGACGAGGGCCTGGCGCACCAGAGCGGCGACGCTCTCGTCATTGAGAATGCGGTCGCCCGCCATCAGGCCGTCATGGCCGTGGCTCGTATAGGGATCGAGCGCGACATCGGTGACGAGGCCGAGCTCAGGGAACTCCTTCTTGATCGCGCGGCAGGCGCGGCAGACCAGATTGTTCTCGTTGAACGCCTCGCTGCCCTCCTCGTCCTTCAGCGCCGCCTCGGTATAGGGAAAGAAGGCAATCGCTGGAATATCGAGCGCGACGGCGCGTTCGGCTTCGCGCAAAGCCTCGTCCACGCTGACGCGGTCGATGCCCGGCATCGCCGCGACCGGCGTGCGGCGCGCGGCGCCGTCGACGAGGAACAGCGGCCAGATCAGATCATCGGCGGTCAGCACATTCTCGGCGACCAGCCGGCGCGCCCAATCGGACTTGCGATTGCGGCGCGGACGGTTGGCGAGATCGAGCCGCGGGGCGGCGGGCGAATCGGCGGCGGGCTTGCGCAACGGGCGGATCGGCGTCGGCATGGTGGAGCTCTTTGGCGACAAGGGCGCTCCATAGCACAGCCCCATCTAGGCCAAAAGGGAGGCGATGGCGCATACCGCGCGTTCTGATCACGACACAGGGAATATCTGGCGGAAGCGAGGCGAGCGGAGCCTCGGCCGAACCGTGATCGGGCGGGTCCGATGGGGCCTGCCATCATCGATTTTGCACGGCTCTCGCCCTGGCCCGCAGGTACCCGGCTACAGTAGAAAAATCGCTTGCAACTTCATCGCAACGGGATTTTAATCTGAATTAAAAGAGTTATACTTATGAGAAATATTGATTACATGTCATAACCGCTAACCGTTATAGATTATAACTAATAGTTCGATATAAGCTATAACCACTATTCGGGACACAGACTGGTAATTGACGCCGCTGTTGCTGGCGGGCTTCCGTAAAATATCGGTCCTGCCGGGCTTCAGTTAACTCCGCAGGGATATCGCTATCGCGATATTCTTTCCCGGCTGTTCTGTTCAGCACGTGTTCGGGATTTCGACCGCGAGTTTTGCGATGCGCTTCACAACGCCGACAAGCGGGCCAGGGCTGGAGACGCCCACATTTTCCGAGAGAGTGCGTTGCAATGCCGATTCACGCGATCCTGGGGGCTCAATGGGGGGACGAGGGGAAAGGAAAAGTATCGCAAATATTGTCCGCGGGGGCGGCATGTTGTGCTCGTTTTCAAGGAGGAGCCAATGCCGGACACACCGTCGAGTTAAATGGATCCGGGTTCGTCCTTAGGCAGATTCCCCGCGGGGTTCTCCATGCGAGGACGGGGCTCCTCGGCGGCGGCATGACGATCAATCCCCTTGCGCTGGTTAAGGAAATTCGAGCCCTTGGGCAAATGATTGGCGAAAATATTACCGATCGGCTTCTTATTGCATCGAACGCTCACGTTGTATTGCCAGAGTACAGAGGGGAAGATTGCGTCGGCTCTACAAGGCAAAGCGTTGAAACGACAGGAAATGGGATTGGACAAACCTACAGTCGCAAGTGCGGGCGCCGGGGCGTTCGCTTCGAGAAGTTTATTTCGTCAAAAGAGCATTTGGAGCAATTCAGCCTGGACCCCGAGTGGAAAGACTACAGGGAAGAGGTCGCACGTCTCGAAGGTCGCATTGTCGACTGTGCATCCTATGTCCGATCAATATTAGAGAACGGAGAATTGTTGATCGGCGAGGGCGCTCAGGGAATGCTGTTGGATATAGACCATGGCGAGTATCCCTTCGTCTCCAGCTCGAACGCGGGAGTTTCCGCCGTTCTGTCCAGCCTGGGCGCGGTCCCTGATGACATTGAACGGACTTTTCTGGTGGCGTCTTGTTACATGACCAAAGTCGGTGGGGGCGCTATTTCCGATCCGATGCCACTGACCCTGGAGGCTGCTTTACAAGCCCAGGGAGCCGAAATCGATGGCGCAACCGGCAAGACGCGTCGCTGCGGTTGGTTGAACATTCCACTCTTGCAACGAGCCTGCCAGCTAAACCAGCCGGATTTTCTGATAATAACCAGAATAGACGTCTTGGCCTGCATTCCAACTTTCATGATCGTGCTTGCCGATGGCCACCGAGAAACATACTCAACCACGGGATGGGTAGCGTGGTGTCGTTCGAACGGCCGCTGCCAAATGCCCGAGACGCTGAAAGACTTTGTCTCAGGCATTGAATACCTCCTCGGGGTGCCTGTTGGCGCGATCTCTTTCGGGCGGTCTGTGCAAAATTGGTTGTGGCTGGATGAGGACGCACGTCCAATGGCCCGAGCCGAAGAGGGCGCATGACACAAGAGGCTCGGCCGATATTGTGGCCGGTGCGCGGGCTTTTCTTCGACCTGGGCGACACGCTGTACACCTACCAGGATGTTCCTCTCAATTGGGATGAGCATAACAGACCGGCGCTTGCCGCCGCTGTATTGTCGTGCGATCTCATATTGAACGAAGCTTCGATTGATCGGGCAGTTGGCGTGCTCGGTGAATTTAATACGCGTACGAACCCAAGAGAAATTGAATTTAAATCAGAATATATATTTATGAGGCTTTTGGAGACGCTGAATATACCAGAGCAGTATTTGAAAAAAATTGTGTATCAATTTTTTTCGTACTTTCGCCAACGCCTATACGTTTATCCTGACGCGATTCCTGTACTTCGTGCCGCCGAAGAGCGCGGCATTGCGACAGCGGCGCTCACAGATGTTCCGTATGGCATGCCGCGACAGTTCGTCGTCAGCGATCTTGAGGTTGGCGGCCTGACGCCGTTGATTGGCCATATGCTAACCTCCGCCGACGTCGGATACCGCAAGCCCCGACCGGAAGGCTATGTTGCTCTCTGCGATTTGACGGGTTTATCGCCTGACGCGTGCTGTTACGCGGGAAACGAGCATAAAGATATTCAAGGCGCGCTCGCCGCGGGAATGAGGGCGATCCTGGTGTGGAGACATGTCTCCGCCGCCCCAAAATGGGGTCAGTCCGCCACTGTCCGGTCTCTTGAAGAGATCCTGTTCAATTCGGATGTTTCTGGCCGTTGAATAGTGCCCTCTTATGCGATGGCAGGCGCCTGTCGCGGATTCGGACGAAGCCGCCCGAACTTCATAGCCTTGCGGGCTGCGTCGACTCATCGAGACGTTTCAGGCATTCCTCGAAAAGCTTGAGATCGTCGATCGGACGGTCCTGCGCGTCCGCCGGCCGCACGAGGCCGCCGAGCGGGCGCAGCGATTCGTCGATCATCAGATTGTCGCCGAGCCCGAATCCCTCGATTGCCATGCCGTCATTGGCGAGTTTGCGCTCCGCCGGCCCATCGGCGATCGGCGCGAAAGCGGCGGCGATGCGCATCTCGAACGGCGCGGCGACATTGGAATAGCCATAGACCAGCTTGCCGGCGCCGTGAAACCAGCCAAGCTCGAACACTGTGCCGGGATCGGCGCTGACGCCGCGAAATGGCGTCAGATTGGCGATGATGAGATCGGCGCGCCGCATCAGCGCGAGATTGCGCGCGAAAATGCTTCCCGCATTCGGCTTGCCCGTAGCGCTGAGTTCGACATCCAGCGGCGGCAGGCCGAGGTAGCCATAGCGCGCGCAGAGCGCCTTCTTCGCCGCGAGCACGTCGATCGCATTGGGAAAGAATACATCCGGCCCGGCCAGATAAATTCCACGCGTCGTCATTGAGGTCTCCAAGAGGCAGCATTGGTGGAAGCCGAGGCGGTCGACAGCGGGCAGGGGCCTTGCCTCAGGAATGCGCGAGCGGATCATTCTCCAACAGGATCGGCGAACCATGCGGCGTCGCATGCGCCGCGCGGCGCCAGGCCTCCTTGCGCGTCGACAGCGCCGTCGCGGCGACGAGCTCTTTTTCCGCTATCAAATGCTCGAGCGCCTTCAGCCAGCTTTGATAATAGGGTTCGTCCCTTTGTTGCCGCTCGGCCGCCTTGATCGTCGCCGCCAGCGTCTGGCCCCATTCCGCCCAGGTGAACGCGCCGCGCTCGTGCAGCGCGACGGCAAGAGCGAAAGCCTGCGCCTCCCACGGCTCCTGGAATACCGGCGCGTCAGGCGCGTTCAAGATAGCTCTCCCACGCGTCGATCGAGACGGAATGGCCCGCCTCCGCCGCTTCGCCCCATAATTGGCGGGCGGAAAAGCGCACTGTGTAGACCCATTGCGGCTGCTCGCCGCCGCCATGCGCGTTGGCGTCGGGAAAGACGAAGGCGCCATGAACGCGGTCGATCACTCCCTTCTTGGCGCGGGCATAGCGCGGCAATCTTGTATGTCCCATCGGGTTGATGTTGCGTGTGCGGACCTGATCGCCCGGCTTGAAGACGGCGGCCGCGGTCGCCGGCCGGTCGCAGGGCGAACCGCGCGCCAAAACCGCGGCGACATCGTCGCGACGGAGGACGCGTTTGATCGGCGCCGGAGCGGTTGCGACCCTGCCGTGATCGACTTCCTCTTGCGTGACCAATCCTTGCGCGACGGACAATCGTTCAAGGCCTTTGATCCAGATTTCGTAGTAGCTCGAAGACAGATAATCGGCGGGATCCAGCGATTCCCTGGCATGGCGGCTGGCGTCGATCGACCAAGAACCGGTCGCGCCCATCGCGATCGTCAGGCCCATTGCCCGCTTTTCCCATTCGGCATGGAAGCGATGGTCTTCCGGCTCTGTCGCAATGGCGCCGAAACCCATCATGCCGCCAAGGTCTTGCGCGCCATTCATGATGTGGCTTCCGAAGGCTGCCGCGCAAGACCGACGCCGATCATCGAATCGCGCGTCACCAGCGCGGCAAGCGCCTCCTCGCTCATGCCCTCGCTGCCCTCGGGGCGGCGCGGCACCACGAGATAGCGGAGTTCCGCCGTCGAATCCCAGACGCGGATGCGCGTCGCGGCCGGCAAGGTCACGCCGAATTCGGCGAGGACGCCGCGCGGGTCGATCACCGCGCGCGAGCGATAGGGCGGCGATTTATACCAGGTCGGCGGCAGGCCAAGCACCGACCAGGGATAGCAGGAGCACAGCGTGCAGACGACGAGGTTGTGTTCGTCCGCGCTATTTTCCACCGCGACCATATGTTCGCCCTGCCGGCCGGTGAAGCCGAGCGAAGCGATCGCCGCCGTGGCGTCGCGCAGCAGCCAGTCGCGGAACGCCGGATCGCTCCAGGCTTTGGCGACGACGGCGGCGCCGTTGCGCGGGCCGACCTTGGTTTCATAAGTCTCGACGATCGCATCGATGGCGCCGGGATCGACATAGCCTTTCTCGACCAGCAGCGATTCCAGCGCGCGGACGCGCAGATCCATTTCGGAGAGATGATTGTCCGCGTGGGCGTGGTCGTGGTCGTGATTGTCGGGAGGGGGCTCATCCATCGGTCTTGCGCCTTCTTCATCGCCAGCTTGGTCCCTGGCCTGCGACAATAGGAGCCGGCGTTCGGTTGAACAAGATTGCGCATGAGGTCACGAGTTATGAGTGCGGTGACCGAGGGCGGATTTCCTCATTGTCTACATGGCGGACCCGGCGACTATCTCCGATCTGTTCGGGGACCGTGACAAATTACCGCTCTCGCGGTTCTTCCGGCGCGTCGCCATCCCCACTCCCAATGCTTCATGGCGCCCGTTCAGCGGTCGACGAGCTGCTGCAAATGTTGAGGATAGCGCGCGCCCTGCACCGCGACGCCGGAGACGGCGCCGTCGATTTCGTCGAGATCGCCCGATGTCAGCGCGATCCTCGCCGCGCCAATGTTTTCCTCCAGCCGATGCAGCTTTGTGGTGCCTGGGATCGGCGCGATCCACGGCTTCTGCGCGAGCAGCCAGGCGAGCGCGATTTCAGCGGCCGTCGCCTGCTTGCGGGCGGCGATCTCGCCGAGCCGCGCGACCAGCGCCTGGTTCGCCTTGCGGGCCTCCGGCGTGAAACGGGGCACGACATTGCGGAAATCGTTGCTGTCGAATGTCGTGGTCTCGCTGATCGCGCCAGTAAGGAAGCCCTTGCCGAGCGGGCTGAAGGGCACGAAGCCGATGCCAAGTTCCTCCAGCGCCGGCAACAGAGCCTCCTCCGGCTCCCGCCACCACAAGGAATATTCGCTCTGGATCGCCGTGATCGGCTGAACCGCGTGGGCGCGGCGGATCGTTCGCACGCCGGGCTCGGAGAGGCCGAAATGCTTCACCTTGCCTTGCTGGATCAGCTCCTTCACGGCGCCCGCCACGTCTTCGATCGGCACGTTCGGGTCGACGCGGTGCTGATAGAAAAGATCGATGCGATCGGTGTTGAGGCGCTTGAGCGCAGCCTCAGCGACCTGCCTGATATGTCGCGGCCGACTGTCGAGCGGCTGTTGTTGGCGCGTATCGGGATCGAAGTTGAAGCCGAACTTGGTGGCGATCGCCACCTCGTCGCGGAAGGGCGCGAGAGCCTCGCCGACCAGTTCCTCGTTGGCGTACGGGCCATAGGCCTCGGCGGTGTCGAAAAACGTCACGCCGCGCTCGAAGGCGGCGCGGATCAGCGAGATTCCCGACTGTCTTTCGACGGCCGGACCATAGCCGAAACTCAGTCCCATACAGCCAAGGCCGATGGCTGAGACTTCAAGACCGCTGCTTCCAAGTTTGCGCTTTTGCACTTCAGTCCCCTGAATTGGCCAGGTATTGTTCGTCGCTGACATGCTCCATCCAGTCGACGGGCTTGCCGTTCAAAGCCTCCTGGATGGCGATATGCGTCATCGCATTGGTCTGCGTCGCGCCATGCCAATGTTTTTCGCCTGGCGAAAACCAGATCAAGTCGCCGGGCCGGATCTCCTCGATCGGGCCGCCCCAGCGCTGGACACGCCCGAGCCCGGCGGTGACGATCAAGGTCTGGCCGAGCGGATGGGTGTGCCAGGCGGTGCGGGCGCCCGGCTCGAAGGTGACGCTTGCGCCGCGAACGCGCGCCGGCTCGGGCGCCTCCACCAAGGCGTCGATGCGCACCGCGCCGGTGAAATATTCGGCCGGTCCCCTGGCCGAAGGCCGCGAACCGTTTCGCTTGATCTCCATCGCTCTCTCCTTGCACGGGGCGGCGGTTTCCCGCGCGTTATCGCCCATCAATCTAGGGCGGGCGACGACGCGCGAATAGTCGCTATAATGCGCATGGACTTATGAGCAGGGGCCATGAATGCAGCGCGGAAACCTCGACGACCTCCTCGCCTTCCTCGCGGTCGGGCGCGAGCGCAGCTTCACCAAGGGCGCCGCCAGGCTTGGCCTCTCGCAATCGGCGCTGAGCCATACGATCCGCGAGCTCGAGGCGCGGCTCGGCGTCCGGCTGCTCACCCGCACCACGCGCAGCGTCTCGCCGACCGACGCCGGCGAGCGCCTGCTGAACATACTCGCCCCGAGATTTGAGGAGATCGACGCTGAACTCGCCGCCCTCTCGGAGCTTCGCAAGAAGCCCGCCGGCACCATCCGCATCACCGCCACCGATTATGCCGCCGATACGGTGCTATGGCCAAAACTCGCGACGTTCCTGCCGCGCTTTCCCGACATCAAGGTCGAGCTGATCATCGACCACGGGTTGACCGATATCGTCGCCCAGCGTTTCGACGCCGGCGTGCGCGCCGGCGAGCAGGTAGCCAAGGATATGATCGCCGTGCGCATCGGGCCCGACCTGCGTATGGCGGTGGTCGGGGCGCCGTCGTATTTCAGGAAGCGCCCGGAGCCGAAGCGGCCGCAGGATCTGATCGGCCATGATTGCGTCAATCTGCGCCTGACCACCTCCGGCGGCCTCTACGCCTGGGAGTTCGAAAAGGGCGGCCGTGAAATCAAGGTGCGCGTCGAAGGCCAGCTTGCGTTCAACGGCTCGTTCCAGATGCTCAACGCTGCGCTGGCGGGATTTGGGCTCGCCTATGTCCCCGAAGACCTCGCCCAGCCCCATATCGTCAAGGGCCGTCTCAAACGTGTGCTTGTGGATTGGTGCGCGCCCTATTCGGGCTATCATCTCTATTATCCGAGCCGCCGCCAATCCTCGGCGGCCTTCAGCCTGCTGGTCGAGGCGCTGCGATACCGGAATTAGATTAGGGCGGATCGCCTGCAACGTTGCGCCCACGGAAGCAGCAGGGAGCGGTCGCGTTCGGCCAATCAGTCAATCGCACAGTTTTGCGCGGCCCAAGATGCGTTCCGCCACAGCCGCGCCGCCTCGGCCCTCTGCCAGATCAGCAGCGCCAGCCAAGGCCCAGCAGCGCGACAACCGGCGCATGGACGAGGCAGAGCGCTGCGAAGCCGAGCCAGCCGAGGCCGGCTACCGCCGCGCCGATCGCGCCGGCGCCGAACCAGATCACCAGCGCGACGGCGCCGATCAGCCCCACCGCCAAAGCAAGGACTGTGCGATCCTGCTCATAGGTTGCGTCGCCTGATCACCGACCTGCGGCCCCAAGCCGCAGCGTCCCCCGATCGGCCTCCAGCGCGGCGCCGATCTCGAGCGCCGTCGGCTCGCCATAGCCGGCGACGACGATCTGCATGCCGATCGGCAGTCCGTCCGGCGTCGCGCCCATCGGCAAGGACAGCGCGGCAAGATCGGCGTAGTTGACAAAGCGCGTGAGCAGCCCGGGCGAGACGGTCTCGTCAATGTCGGCGACAAGCGGAGCGGGCGACGGCGTCGTCGGAATCAGCAGCGCATCGAATTTTTCGAACAGCAGCGCAAAGTCGCGCTTCTTTTCTGCCCGGTCGTCGAGGACGGCCATCAGGCGATGGGCGGGGATGTCGCGGCCCGCCAGCATGCGGGCGCGCACCGGCGCGCCCAGACGACTTGGCTCGGCCTCGGCGAAATGGCCATGCAGGCGATACGCGTCGATCGCCAGCAATTCGCCGCATGGCGCGGCGAGATCGCGCAAGGTCTGCGGCAGCTTTATCTCCGTGACGAGCGCGCCGAGCGATTGCAGCCGCGCGCGCGTTTCCCTGGAGACGCGCGCCGTCTCGTCATGAAGATCGACGCCGAGATTGGCGATGACGCCGATTCGCATGCCGGAAATGCTGGAGCCCTCGCCGCGCGCCACCGCGTCGAGCCGCTTCGTCCAGCCCGCGCGGCGTTCGTCCTGCGCTGGCGCAAGGACGCCGAACAGCGCCGCCGCGTCGGCGACGCTATTGGTGAGCGGTCCGATCGTGTCGAGCATCGGCGTCAGCGGCACGACGCCGCTTTTGTCGATCAGCCCCCAGGTCGTTTTCAGGCCGACGATTCCACAGAAGGATGCGGGCAGGCGCACCGAACCGCCGGTGTCGGAGCCGAGCGCGGCCGGGCAGAGGCCCGCCGCCACCGCGACGCCCGAACCGCTTGACGAGCCGCCCGGCGCGCGCGCGCGGCTCATGTCGCGTGGATTATGCGGCGTGCCGACCGTCGCATTGGTCCCCCAGCCGCCGAACGCATATTCGACCGTATGCGTCTTGCCGATGACGATGGCGCCGGCGGCGCGCAGGCGCTGCACGACAGGCGCATCCCGCGCCGCGGCGGGCGCGTCGGCGCGCGTCAACGAGCCGGCGTGCGTCGGATGGCCGGCGACGTCGATAATGTCCTTGACCCCGATCGGCGCGCCGGCGAGCGGCCCGAGCCTGACGCCGAGTCTGCGCAAAGCGTCGACATGGCGCGCATCCGCCAGCGCGCGGTCGGCGTCGAGCGCGACAAAAGCGTGCAGTTTGGCATTGTCGCGCGAGATGCGGGCAAGCGTCTGCTCGGCGATCTCCTCGGCGCTCGCGGCGCCGGTTTCTAACGCGCTTCTTAAACCGGCTAGTGTCGACAGCTGGTCGTTCATCTCGGCCTCTCGTGCGGGGGGCGCGAAATTCGCCGATCCCCGGCGCGGAGGCAAGGGCGGCCGGGCGGGCGCCCAATAAAAAGCCCTCCCCGGCGCCGAGCCGGGGAGGGCGATTCTCAATATCAGGCGCCGTTTCTCACATCTGGGTCAGCGAACCGTGACCCTTCGGCGTCATCATCGCATCGCAAGTGCCCTTCGCGACATATTTCCAGGCATGGGCGTCGTAATCGACCGTCGAAGTGCCGGCGCAGCTCGTGCCGGCGCCGGCGGCGCAGTCATTCTTACCCGCCAGGGAAATGCCGTAGCATTTGTCGGCGCCCGGCTGGGCGGGCGCCGGGCCGGCCTTGGCGGCGGTCGCCAAAGCGAGCGCGGCGGCGAGTGAACCGGCGAGCGTCACGGCGGTCAATGCGGTCTTGGAGTTCATGGAAATGTCCTCGTGAAGGATTGAGAGAATGGGCGCCGATCCGTCCCGCGCCCGCCACGCCTCTTTTGGGCCTGACAGGAAGCTATTCGTCAGCGCCGGCGGAAGATTACGCGCCGACGGGATCACGAAAACGTGACCGTCCTTGGCGGCGTCGCCGACGGCGATGTCAGGCCGTGAACCGGTCAACTTGTCATTTCGCCCCTGTTGGGTTCATTTGGCCCGGCAAAAGCAGTATGAGCGGCCGAATATTCGATTCGCCGCCGGCCATTCTCAAGAGTCCTCCACCCATGCGTCTTTCCCGTTATTTCCTGCCCATCGCGCGCGAAACGCCCAAAGAGGCCGAGATCGCGTCGCATCGCCTGATGCTACGCGCCGGCATGATCCGTCAGGAGGCGGCGGGCATTTACGCCTGGCTGCCGCTCGGCCTCAGGGTGCTCGACAAGATCAGCGCAATCGTGCGGGAGGAGCAGAATCGCGCGGGCGCCATCGAATTGCTGATGCCGACCATTCAATCGGCCGATCTCTGGCGCGAATCGGGGCGCTATGACGATTACGGCAAGGAAATGCTGCGCATCAGCGATCGTCATGAGCGGGACATGCTCTATGGGCCGACCAATGAAGAGATGATCACCGAGATTTTCCGCGCCTATATCCGCTCCTACAAGGATCTGCCGCTCAATCTCTACCATATCCAATGGAAATTCCGCGACGAGGTGCGCCCGCGCTTCGGCGTCATGCGCTCGCGCGAATTCCTGATGAAGGACGCCTATTCCTTCGATCTCGACGCGGCGGGCTCGCGCCACTCCTACAACAAGATGTTCGTCGCTTATCTGCGCACTTTCGCGCGCCTCGGCCTGACCGCCATTCCAATGGTCGCCGACACCGGGCCGATCGGCGGCGACCTCAGCCATGAATTCATCATCCTCGCCTCGACCGGCGAGAGCGAGGTCTTCTGCCACAAGGATTATCTGGGCTTCGCCCCGCCTCCCGCCGACATCAATTTCGACGATGCGGGCGCCGTGCAGGCGGTCGTCAACAAATGGACGTCGCTTTACGCCGCCACGTCGGAGAAGCACGATGCGGCGGCGTTCGGCGCGCTGGATCCGGCCTTGCAGGTGTCGGCGCGCGGCATCGAGGTCGGTCATATTTTCTACTTCGGGACCAAATATTCCCTGCCGATGAAAGCCGTCGTCAACGGCCCCGACGGTAAGGAGCATGCGGTTCATATGGGCTCTTACGGCATCGGCCCCTCGCGTCTGGCCGCCGCATTGATCGAGGCGGGCCATGACGAAGCCGGCATTATCTGGCCGGACCCGGTCGCGCCCTTCGCGGTCGGCCTCGCCAATCTGAAAGTCGGCGACGGCGCCACGGATTCGGCTTGCGCGCGCATCTACGGCGCCTTGAGCAAGGCGGGCGTCGACGTGCTCTATGACGATCGCGACGAACGTCCCGGCGCCAAATTCGCGACGATGGATTTGATCGGCCTGCCCAATCAGATCATCGTCGGACCGAAAAGTCTCGGCGAGGGCAAGGTCGAAATCAAGAACCGGCGCTCCGGCGCGCGCGAACTGGTCAGCGTCGACGACGCGATTGTGCGCCTTGGCGGCGCCGCGTGACCCCTTTTGAAGCCTCCGCCGCATGACCGACGCCGCCCTGGAAGCCAGTCCCGGTCCTTCGGCCACGCGGCCGTTCTCGGCCTTTGAATGGATGATCGCGTTACGCTATTTGCGCGCGCGCCGGTCGCACGGATCGATTTCGGTGATCGCCGGCTTCTCCTTCGCCGGCATCGTGCTCGGCGTCTGGGCGCTGATCGTGGTGATGTCGGTGATGAATGGCTTTCGCCACGATTTGCTCGACAAGATCATCGGCCTCAACGGCCATATATTCCTGCAAGGCGTCGATACGCCGCTGACCGATTATGCAGCGGTGACGGATCGCGTGTCCAAAGTCGCCGGCGTCAGCTTCGCGCTGCCGCTCGTCGAGGGCCATGCGCTCGCGTCCTCGCCCTATAGTTCGTCTTTCGCTTTGGTGCGCGGCATTCGCGAGGCCGATTTGAAGCGTCTGCCGGGCGTCGGCGCCAATATCAGGCAGGGGACGCTCAATGGCTTCGACGACGGCCAAGGCGCCGTGGTCGGCGCGAGACTTGCCGAAAATCTCAGCCTGCGCATCGGCGACAAGATCACGCTGCTTGCGCCGGGGGGCGCGCAGACCCCGTTCGGCGTCACGCCCAGACGCAAGTCCTACACGGTCGCCGCGACGTTTCAGGTCGGCATGTCGACCTTCGACGGCGCCTTCATCTTTTTGCCTTTGGGCGAGGCGCAGTCCTACTTCAATCAGGACGGCCAGGCCAATGTCATCGAGGTTTATGTCGACGACCCCGACCATATGGACGGCATGCGCGCGCGCATCGAGCCGGCTCTGCAGCGTCCGATGATGGAGGTCGACTGGCGCGACCGCGACAAGACTTTCTTTGACGCGTTGACCGTCGAGCGCAATGTGATGTTCTCGATCCTGACATTGATCGTGCTGGTCGCGGCGCTCAACATCATCTCCGGCCTCATCATGCTGGTGCAGGACAAGTCGCATGACATCGCGGTGCTGCGCACGATGGGCGCGACGAAGGGCGCGGTGATGCGAATTTTCCTGATCACCGGCGCGATGATCGGCATTGTCGGCACCGCCTTCGGCCTGATTCTCGGATTGCTCACCGCCTATAATGTCGAGGCGATCCGGCAGGGGCTCAATCATCTGCTCGGCGCCAATCTCTTTCCTTCCGAGCTCTATTTCCTTTCGCAATTGCCCTCGAAGGTCGAATCGGGCGACGTCATCGCGGTCGTGCTGATGACGCTGTTCCTTTCGCTGGCCGCCACCATTTATCCGTCCTGGCGCGCCGCCAGGCTCGATCCGGTGGAGGCGCTTCGCTATGAATGAAGCCGCCGCGACGCCGGCGCTCTGGCTGCATCAGGTCGAGCGGCGCTTCGGGCGCGGCGAGGCGACGATCGAGGTTCTGCGCGGCGCCGATCTGACGCTCTGGGCGGGGCAGTCGGTCGCCTTGATCGCGCCGTCAGGCGCCGGCAAGTCGACGCTGCTGCATCTGGCGGGGCTGCTGGAATCGCCGGACGCCGGCGAAGTCTATGTCGGCGGCGCCGCCACCGCCGCCATGTCCGACGATGCGCGCACTGCGTTGCGCCGCAACGAGATCGGATTCGTCTATCAATTTCATCATCTGCTTCCGGAATTTTCGGCGGCCGAAAATCTCATCCTGCCGCAGATGATCCGCGGACTGACGCGCGCCAAAGCGGCCAAGCGCGCAAGCGAGCTTCTCGCCTATCTCGGTCTCGGCGCGCGCGAAAGTCACCGCCCCGCCGAACTCTCTGGCGGCGAGCAGCAAAGGGTGGCGATCGCCAGAGCCGTCGCCAATGGCCCGCGACTTTTGCTGGCGGACGAGCCGACCGGCAATCTCGACCCCAAAACCGCCGATCATGTGTTCGGAACGCTGACGGCGCTGGTGAAGGCGAGCGGGCTTGCCGCCTTGATCGCCACCCATAATCTGGATCTGGCCGCGCGCATGGATCGACGCGTGACCCTCCAGGATGGATTGGTGGTCGAGCTGCAATGAGCGCGGCGCGCTCCCGCGCGGGCGCCTAGAGCGTGATGTTCTCGCTGAAAGTCTCGATCGGGAACAGCCGATTGAATTCGAGCGCGATCCCGCCTTCGAAATGGCGAACGACCTGGGCGGCGGTTTCGCCGATCACCACCGCCGAGCCGATTGGCGGTTTGGCCGCGACGGCGAGCGCGGCGCCCGATATCGAAACGTCGACGAGCCTGGCGAGAAATTCCTGCCCGTTCGGCAGTTTCAGCGTTGTATGCGAGAACCGCGGCGGAATGCGTTCATGCCGGCGATCCTCGGCCATGCCGAGCGCCTGCCGGTTGGCAAGCCAGGTCAGCTGATCGGCGAGCTTTTCGCGCTTGATCACCGGCAGCTTCATCTGGATCGCGAAACCTTCCTCGAAATGGCGAGAGACAGTTCCTTCAACGCGGCCGATCTGATTCAAATAAGCGACGACGCGCTCGCCGACGCCGCCCTTGGCGGCTCCCGCGAAGGCGACGCCGCCCGGCGAAATATCGATGGTCTGGCACGGATATTCGCGTCGATCTTCGAGCATATAGCGGCCCGGCAGAACCACTTTGACGCGTTGATGACGACGGCGCTCCTGGATCTTGGCCTCTATCAGAGGCATCGCGCTGGAGTTCACGTGTGCGCCTTCCCGAACCGGCTGAATATCGTCGTGCTGAGCTTAGCCCAGCGACCATATTGTCTTTTGGGTTAATGGCCGATTACCGCCGCTGCGCATTTCGGGCCATTCAGCCGCGGTGGGCCGCGTCCGAAAACACAAAAAGATGTCCGCGGCGATCGACGGGCGGCATCCGGCCGAATTCGGCCGCCGCGACATGTTCGTCCCGCGCCGGCGAGGAAGACCGCGTCGCCAAAGGCGACTCTGCGCGCCCCAGCACCCTCAGCGACGATAGCTTCATTGGCGTCGCTGGCAACAGACCAACCCAACTGGGCAGTGAGGCCGGTAAAATGGCGCCGAGGATGCGCGCCTGCGGGTCGCCGTGATGGCGGAGCGGCAGCAGAAGAAGTTCGAAGTCGAGCCGCTGCGTGCCTTGCGGGCGGGTCGCAGCGCCGGCGAGCACCGCTGTCGCTTCGTCGGCGACGCTGGCGACGATCGCGGCGATTTCCCGCTGCTCGGATTCCTGCCAAAGATCGAGAAACGCCTCGCCTTTCAGTTCGCGCCCAAACAGGGAATTGGTACGTGTCCCGGCAATCCGGAAGGGATAGCGCCTGAAACTGTCGACTTCGAGAATGAAGGTGTCGGCCAGGACGCCGCGGATCGCGCTGGGATCGATTTCGGAGCGCTCCGGCGCGCTGCGCCCGCCGCGCAGAAGGTTCCAGTAAGAGTGCAATTCTCGACTCGCCGCCAGTCTCACCCTCGTCCCCTCGTTCCAGCTTGGGGCGCGCTGTCCGGATATGACACAGGCGCAGGCCCCTAGGCGGCCATGGGCTTTTAGGAAGCAGCGGGCATGCCAACGCTTTATTGCCGATGTTGGTTGGGCGCAGGGTCGTGGTAGCGTCCGAATAGGTGGTGGGGATTTCAAAAGAGGTCCGACGAGCGGAGCTCCGCATATTGCGGAGCTCGTCGGACCGGCGCTGGGGCGGTCATCG
>Ga0209006_10000545_pt1 | contig 35134 bp, 24 predicted proteins | sample JacPin_JW_Ref_O2_FD_188567 | JGI IMG/M metagenome (GOLD analysis project Ga0209006, IMG submission 188567) | Forest soil microbial communities from Algoma, Ontario, Canada - Jack Pine, Ontario site 1_JW_Ref_O2 (SPAdes) (version 2) | ecosystem: Environmental > Terrestrial > Soil > Boreal... | reverse complement strand
ATAAAGGGCAGTTTCGCTGCCGAGAGAGCTTTAACAATTTCTCCCAACTCATTGAAAACATGGTGGCCAGGGAGGGAGTTGAACCCCCGACGCCAGCCTTTTCAGGGCTGCGCTCTACCACCTGAGCTACCTGGCCACGTTTCGAAACCCGCTGTCCGCGGGCTGCGAGGACTATTCGCTTCACGCTGATTGTGGCGGGATTCGAAACCGAACGAAAATCACTGTTCTACGGGAGCATAAAACGCATCGATTATAGCAATACAGGCGGATTTCCCTCAATGCGCAGTTCCATTACTCCGAAACCACAAATCTCAATTTCGCGGAACTCAAACGCTCAACAAAACCAAGTCTGTAAGAATCCGCGCAAATCCGTGGCGAAATCGCGCTACGCCACGAAGCTTCTCACAAACTCCACCAAACTGCGAAGAGCTATGCCCGACGGCCCTTTCGCGATCCACGGTTTTTGATCTTCCATCCACGCAGTCCCGGCGATGTCGAGATGAATCCACGGCGTATCTTCGGCGAATTCTTTGAGGAACATCGCCGCGGTGATCGCCCCACCCCAGCGTCCGCCTGAGTTGACGATGTCGGCGATCGAAGATCGAATTTGTTCTTTGTATTCGTCATCGAGAGGCATGCGCCACATTTTTTCGCCGGCCTTCTCATTTGCGCTGTGGAAACGGCTGTACATGTCGTCGTCGTTGGCAAAGATCCCAGCATTGTTGTAACCGAGCGCCACCACGACAGCTCCTGTCAGCGTGGCGGCATCGACGAGGTGCGTGCAGCCGAGTTGGCGTGCATAGAAAAGGCCGTCCGCCAACACCAGTCGCCCTTCTGCGTCTGTGTTAATGATCTCAATCGATTTGCCCGACATGGCAATTTGTACGTCGCCGGGCTTTTGCGCTTTCCCCGAGGGCATATTCTCGGTCGCGCACACAATGCCGATGACTTTGATCTTCGGCTTCAGTAGCGCGATGGCGCGCATCGCGCCGATCATCGTCGCGCCGCCGGCCATGTCGTATTTCATTTTCTCCATGCCATCGGCGGGCTTGATCGAGATGCCGCCGGTGTCGAAGGTAATTCCCTTCCCCACCAGGCCGAGGACCGGCTTCTCGGGTGCTCCGGCCGGTTCGTAGCGCATCACGATGAGTGTGGGCGGCTCGTCGGACCCTTGAGCCACGCTCCAGAACGCGCCCATCTTCAACTCTTTTATTTTGTCGGCGCCGTAGACTTCGCACTTCAAGCCGACTTCCGCGGACATCTTCTTGGCACGGTCGGCGAGAATCGTCGGCGTCATGCGATTGGACGGTTCATTCACCAGATCGCGCGTGAAGTTTTGCGATTCCCCGATGACTTGCGCCTCATTGGCTGCCTTCTCCAGAGCGGACTTGTCGCCGCTCGCCACCACCGTTAGCGCGTCAATTTTCTGGTCTTTACGATCGCTGCGGTAGTAGTCAGGCTCGAAGTTCCCTACGTGCGCGCCTTCCACAATCGCGCGGACTGCTTCTTCCGCGGGAATGCTGGGTGGAACGACGAAGGCGAAACTGCGAATTCCGCGCGACTTGAGCGCGCGCACCGCGACTCCGGCGAGGCGGCGGAGATCATAGCTTGAGAATTTCTTCGCGCCGCCGCCGCTGATCAGCAGCAGTCGCTTCGCCTTTACACCCGCTGGCTTGTGCAGCAGGTTCGTTTCAAAAGGCTTACCCGCGACCTCTCCGCTAGCCAGCAGGTCGGCTGACAGCGATTGCACTGCGGCATCGGCCGTGGCAACTTTCAGTTGCGGCTTCTTATCCTTATCTTTTTCATTCCGGGCGGGCTCTGCGTGATCCAGCACGACTGCGACAAGCGCTTCCGATTCAACTTGAGCCGGCGTAGAGAGAGAAATGGTCGTCTTCATAATGTTTATGCAGTAATCCTCAGATGATTGTTCCAGTATCGTCGGCAAGAAGGAGAAAACGCAAGCGGTGCCTCTTCTGTGCGGCTCACCCTATCGAAGTATTGACTCGGGTGCAAACCACCAAAACCTGAACTCAGGTGGTAGCCTAAGCGGTGCCATCTTTTACCCGGGCAGTGGGGTTCGAGCGCGCGAGATATGATCTTAGCCACGGTCCATACAAGCGAGGTTTTTCATGCAGATTCGCCTGAGGCTTGCCGCTCTCATCGCCGCCTCCGCCCTTGAAGTTATCGTGCTCGTGAATCAGAAAACGACTACGGCCGCCGGCCCGCAGATGATGACTCCCGGAAAGGCCACCAGCGTCTCGACACCGGTGCCGGGAGCGTTATCAATCCCTGACACTACGCTGGCCATCAACTCTTCAACCCCGATGTCGCAGCGTGTGGTGCACTACGAGATCGATGCCAAATATGATGCCGCCAAGCACACCGTCGATGCCACTGAAGTGCTCACCTACCACAACGTCACCGGGCAAGCGCTCGACCATTTCCCTTTGCATCTTTATCAGAATGCCTTTCAGCCAAAATCCACATGGGTACGCGAAGCCAAAATCGAGGGCAGCCGCGACATTGCCTATGACAAGTGGGACGAAAAAAAGTATGGCTCGGAGGACATCAAGAATCTTGAGGTAGTCGGCCAGGGAGATCTAACCGGACAAATGCAGTACATCGCGTCGGACGATGGAAATAAGGACGACAAGACCGTCGTAGACCTCCACTTGCCAAAGCCGATTCCTTCCGGCGCGTACGTGCAGTTTAGGATTGCATTTCAGACCAAACTCCCCGAGACGCAGGCGCGTTCCGGCTGGAAACGCGATTTCGTCCTCGGCGGGCAGTGGTTTCCAAAAGTGGGCGTCTGGTGGCACGGCGCATGGAACTGTCATCAATATCACGCGACGACCGAATTCTTCGCAGACTTCGGTGTCTATGACGTCAAGCTAACAGTTCCGCAGGATGAGGTCGTAGGTGCGAGCGGAGTGCAGGTCGAGGAAAACAACAATCCTGACAATACCAAGACGGTAACCTATCACGGCGACGACATCCATGACTTCGCCTGGACCGCGAGCCCGCGCTACAAAGTCCGGGAAAGCGTGTATCAGGCTCAGATGGGGCCGATCAAACTCCGCTTTATGATGCAGCCCGCACACTGGAACCAGGCGGAGCGGCACGAGCGCATCACGCGGCAAACGCTCGATCACTTCGAAAGCTGGTATGGGCCGTACCCCTACAAGACCTTAACGGTTGTCGACCCCGAGCCGGATTCCGCGGCGGGTGGCATGGAGTATCCCACGTTCATCACTGGAGATTCGAGCTGGTTCATGCCCAGTGGGGTTTATCTGCCCGAACTGGTCGTGGAGCATGAATTCGGACATCAATATTGGTACGGGATGGTTGCGACGAATGAATTTGAAGATGCATGGTTGGACGAAGGCATCAACAGCTACACCGAAGTTAAGGTGCTGGATTCAATACTGGGCAAGAACACGTCCATTTTGAACATAGCGGGTATCACCCTAAGCGAACGCGAGGCTCAAAGGCTCGGCTATCTCACCGCCGCCGACCTCGATGCCATGGCTCAGAAGGCATACGAATACTACAGCTTTAGCTCTTACGGCGGGGTCACTTACGGCAAGACCGCCAGCGCGCTGCTCACCTTGGAAGGCATCGTCGGCGAAGACACGATGGCGAAAGTAATGCGCGCCTACTTCATGAAGTATCGCTTCACCCATCCCACGAAAGAAGACTTCCTGAAGACGATCGAGGAGGTTTCTGGCAGGGACTTGCGCTGGTACTTCAGCCAGGCCGTCTATGGAACTCAGGTGATGGACTATGAAGTGCTCAAGATCGATTCCTTCCCGGTGCACTGGTACGAACCCAATAAAGACAGGAATGCCAAAGGCGACACGGTTTTCCAGTCGTATGTTTCGTTGCATCGCAAGCAAGACTTCGTGATGCCGCTCGAAGTTGAGATCAAGTTCGATAACGGCGAGAAGATTCGCGAGCACTGGGACGGACAGAGCCGCTGGACGCGATTCAGCTATCAGAAAAGAGCGAGGGTCGTATCGGCGGAGATCGATCCCGACCATACCGTCCAGTTGGACAGCAACAATTTCAACAATAGCTACACCGTGGAACCCGATGCAAAACCGGCTCACAAAGTGGCGAACTACTGGCTGTTCTTGACACAGTGCCTGAGCCAGGCCCTCGGTTGGTGGGCTGTGTGATGGGTAAGTACCGACTTGGCCTGATGTTGTTCCAAGGGTTCGGATTGAGGTTAACTACGCATGAATAAGGATGAAGGTCTATTAAGCAGCGGCTTGGGTATGGTGCTGCGTAATAAGCGTTATATCGTCTGGTTTTACGTACTGAATATTTTCCTCGGCCTGTTTGGTACTGTCGTTTTCGTCAATCAAGTGGGCTCGATTCTGGATCACAGTCTGCAGTCTGATCGCCTGCTGCACGGCTTTTCCCTCGGCACGCTCATCGAGATGTTTTCGCGGCCAGAGTTCGGTCCGACCGTCGCTTCCAGAGCACCAGCAATGTTTTTCGCCCTGCTCTTTTTGGTCGCGACGGCGATGTTCCTTCCCGGAGTTCTTCAGGGATATGCGTCGACCTACCGACTGCCTCGCGACGACTTCTTTCGCACCTGCGGGCGAAACCTGTGGCGCTTTATTCGTCTGATGATGGTTGCCGGAATTGTGATGGGAATCGCTGCGAGCGCGTTGTTCGGCTTGCATGGCGTGCTGGAGCGGAAAGCAGCAGAGAGCACGAACGAATTGCTGCTGCCCGAAGTGCGCATCGTAGGGCTGTTTCTGATTTTCCTTGTGATGGCTACATTGCGAATCTGGTTCGACCTCGCCGAAGTCGACATCGTTCTCAATGATCAGCGCGCGGTGGGCAAATCGATTGCGGCGGGCTTCCGGCATACGTTCCGCAGCCTGGGCCGGCTGCTCGGCAGCTACCTGGTTGCCACAATTGGGGCAGCATTCGTGCTTTCCGTTGGTCTCTTCCTGTGGATGAAGTCAGTAGCGCCCGAGAGCGTGGTTGGCGCGCTCTTGATCAGCCAACTCACGTTGCTCCTGTTGCTGATACCGCGCTTCTGGCAGCGCGGCGTTGCAGTGTCCTACTGGCAGCAGCACATGATGATTCCAGTCGTCCCGGCGGAACCGATCGAACCGCAGCCAGTTCCGGCAATGGTTTCTGACGGTTCTCGCGTGATTCCGAATTCGCCATTGCCTACGGCAGAATCGTAACCGCAGAAGTTTGCCAGGTAATTCACAGCAAGACAACGGTAATGCCCTGATTGCGGCGACCCAAGTCCAAGTCGTTCTTCAACTCACTCTGCGTCTGCAACAAGGCCCAGGTCGCGTCATCGCTCTTCGACCAGTTCTCCCCAAAAATGCAGCCGCGAATCTGCCCAGCCACCACAAGGTCGTGCAAGCGCCTCTGTACCGCGATGCGGATGTCGCCGCCTGCCCCCGTCGATCCGTAACCGTGCACCACTTTCACAAGAGCATGTCTCTGCTGCCGAGCAACGGCAATCTCTCGATCCAGCCGTTGCAGCGCCTCATGCACCGACGGCATATCGGACTTGAGGTTTACCGTCTTGATTTCATCCTCGGCTCAGGTTTGTTACTTTCTGTTTCTTCCCCGGGCAACCGCTTCTCTCGCCTCTTTGTCGGCCGTGCGGCGCCGGTCGGTCTCGCGCTTATCCCACAGCTGTTTACCCTTTGCCAAAGCTAGCTCCACCTTGACTCTGCCGTTCTTAAAGTACAGCCGGGTGGGAATCAGGGTCAGCCCCTTTTGCTGCGTTTTGCCGATCAGCTTGCGGATTTCTTCCCGGTGCATCAGCAACTTACGGGTGCGCAGGGGGGCGTGGTTAAAGATGTTGCCATGCTCATAGGGCCCGATGTGAGCGTTCAGGAGCCAGACCGCATCGTCCTTAACCAAGCCGTATGAGTCCTTGAGGTTCGCAAGACCGCCCCGGACGGACTTTACCTCGGTACCCGTCAGGACCACTCCGGCCTCAAATTTTTCGAGCAAGAAGTAGTTATGTGAAGCGATCCTATTGACAGCAGCATCCCGGTCGCCGGAGGCAGTGGGATCACGGCGCGGAGATTTCTCCGGCTTGGGCTTGGTCTGGTGCGTGGATTGGCGAGCCATGAGGTGAAGGAATAGTTATCTTAGCGCATCATTGATCATACGGTTTCCGTGGTCGGGAGACCACTCGAGACCCTTATCAGACGGTGCCTCAAGGTGCGAAGTCTGAAAGCCAGTCCCTCGGAAGCCCAGTGCCGGGACCGTAACCCGATAGGCCTACGACCAAAGAGTGTAACCCTTGTGTGCACAAGCACTTCGGGACTAGGAAATGCCGATGCTATAATCGCCTCACCAAAAGCATTTTCGTTTGTCGAGTGGATTGCCCGAGCGAACACTACTGTCCTGAAGCGCCGCAACTTGGGAAGTTGCTTGGCCGGAGAAGACCGTAATAAAAAGGATAATCCCGTGAGGAATATCGAATGAGACGCTTGAAGCGCCCGGCTCTATTGCTGTTGCTGGTTGCGGTTGTAACGCTCCCCGCTATCGCAGATAAAGCCAAAGATCTCTACAGCAAGGGTGAAGACGCAGAGGCTCGTCAGAATTTCGAAGCCGCCTACGGTTTTTTCAAGCAAGCCCACGACCTGAAACCCAAAGATTTGCGCTATCGAACTTCCTTCGAACGCATTCGTTTCGAGGCTGCTGCCTCGATTGTTCATCAGGGCCAGAAACTGCGCGATGACGGAAAGCTGGACGAAGCGGTCGCAGAGTTCCAGAAAGCAGTGGCGATCGATCCGTCATTGTTCATTGCCAAGCAGGAACTGGACCGTACGCTGAAAATGATCAACGACCAGCGGAATCCCCCGCCGCAAGCCGCTGGGCCGCCGAGCGGGCTGCAGCGCAGGGTCCGCGACGCGGCTGGTCCGGTGGAACTCGCCCCCATCTCCAATATCCCGATCACCGTTAAGATGCTCAACCAAAAATCCGATGTGGTCTACCGCACTGTAGCCCAACTCGCGGGAGTCAATGTGTTGTTCGACCCCGACTACACGCCCAGAGTCATTAACGTCGATCTGAACAGCGTAACCCTCGAAGACGCCTTGCAGATCACGGCTCTGGAGTCGAAAACCTTCTGGCGTCCGGTCACGCAGAATACGATTTTCATCGCCCAAGACAATCCGGCCAAGCGCAAGGAACTGGAACAGAGTGTCCTCAAGACTTTTTATCTCACAAATCTCTCCGCCCCCACCGAACTGCAGGATGTTGTGAATGCGATTCGCGCCGTGCTTGACGTTCAGCGCGTGCAGCAGTTGCTCTCTCAAAATGCCCTGATCGTGCGTGGAACCCCGGATCAGATCGCCCTGGCAGAAAAATTGGTGGAAGATCTCGACAAGGCGCGTCCGGAAGTCATTATCGACATCGCGGTGATGCAGATCAGCAAAGACAAATCGCGTACCCTCGGCTTGAACCCACCGACCAGCGCCAGCGTTACGCTGCAAAGTAACATCGGCACGGCGACGACCACTCCCACCACGAACCCGACTACGGGTCTTCCGACGACAACGTCCTCAACCAACACCAACGGATTGAATTTGAACTCCCTGGGCAATCTGAATGCGACCGATTTCCAGGTCACGATTCCGTCGGCCAACCTGTCTGCGATCATGAGCGACAGCGACACAAAAATGATCCAGAATCCGCAGATTCGTTCCCTGGATAACCAAAAAGCCTCTCTGAAAATCGGCGAACGCCTGCCTGTGGCTACCGGTTCGTTTCAGCCCGGTATCGGCGGCGTAGGAATCAACCCTCTCGTCAACACCCAGTTTCAGTACATCGACGTAGGCGTAAACATTGACGTCACTCCGCACGTTCATTCCGATCGGGAAGTTACGCTGAAGATCTCGATGGAGATCTCGTCTGAAATTAGCCAGGCAAACATCGGCGGTATCACTCAGCCCATCATCGGGCAGAAAAAGGTGGACCTCGGCGAAATCCGTCTGAGAGATGGCGAATCCAGCTTGATTGGCGGAATTCTTGACGATTCGCAGACCCGATCGCTGAGCGGGATACCCGGCTTGGCCCAGATTCCAATCTTGAAATACCTTTTTGGACAGACCACAACGGACCATTCCTCGGACGAGACAGTCTTTGCGATCACTCCGCACGTTATCCGTGGCATGGAGGTAAGCGAGATCAACCAACGGGCAATCGATATCGGAACCGCGAACACCATTGAGTTGCGGCATTCGAGCCGCCCGCAAGCAGCTCCGGCCGGAACAGGCGCACCATCTCAAGCGCCAACGCCTGCAAACCCGTCGATCCAGCTTCAGCCGAATCAGGCTCCGACCGCTCAGCCACCGTCTCCAAACGCGGCTGGCGGAACGCCGAGTTTTCTGTTCGATCCTCCCACCATTCAGGCGGTCAAGGGCAACACATTTATGGTGAATCTGCTGATTTCAGGCGCCCAGAATGTGCATTCCGTGCCCGTTCAGCTGAACTACGATCCGAAGATGCTGCAACTCGTGAATGTGTCGAATGGTGGCTTCCTCTCGCAGGATGGCCAGGCAGTAGCCTTAGTTCACCGCGAGGATGAAGCCGTCGGCCAGTCGCAGATTACGGCGACGCGTCCCCCCGGTGCAGGCGGAGTCTCAGGCCAAGGCTCGGTCGTCACGCTGACTTTTCAGGCCAAGACCGATGGACAAACACCCTTGACGATCACTCGCGGCGGAGCGCGCGATCCCGGCTTGCAGCCCATCACGGTCAATGGTGCTCAGGCGGCGGTCACCGTCCAGTAGGAACTTCGGGAATTGGCCGAGCGATGGTCCGCGTCGATTGTTTTGGAGTGGAGAGAGTTTTGGGTAGGACACGGCTTTTAGTCGTGCCTCCAGGATCCGCGAGAAACCCGGGCTTTGGCCCCTGTGGGATTTAGGCGTTCGCGCCAACAAGATTAAGGGGAAATGATAACAAGACTCCATCGCGGACCCGGCGCCAAAAACGAACTGGGCTTTACGCTCCTCGAGTTAATCGTCGCCGCGACCATCCTGTCGATTCTCACCATGATGGCTCTGCCGCTGGCGCGGGTAACCATACAGCGGGAGAGGGAAAAAGAACTTCGCCAAGCGCTTTGGGAGATGCGTGACGCCATCGATCGCTACAAAGACGCAGTCGACCGCGGTGCGTTCCAGTCTAAGGTTGATAGCGGCGGCTATCCGCCCGACCTTGAGACGCTGGTCAAAGGTGTGGAAGCGCAAGGTGGCAAGAAGATCCGTTTCTTGCGTTCTATCCCAGTCGACCCCATGACCAAGAGCAAGGAGTGGGGGATGCGCTCCATGCAAGACGATCCTGACTCCGATTCTTTTGGCGGACAAAGCGTGTTCGACGTCTACACAAAGTCGACGGGTACGGGACTCGACGGCACGAAATACAAGGACTGGTAAATGCAACGGGGCGTAAACAACTCGGCGAGTGCGAACACAAATAAAAGCTGTCTAGGCTCAGTTCGCGGCAACGCGTCGAACCGCATGTTCGCCCGCATTACGAGTCGTCGGCGCTCTCGCGGATTCACTCTGCTGGAGTTGATGATCGTGATCAGCATGATCATGATCCTGATGTCTGTTGCAATTCCGGTTTACAACCAGTCCATCGTACAGGCCAGAGAATCGGTTTTGCGCTCGAATCTGAGCACTCTCCGATCAGTCATCTCGCAATACACTCTTGACAAGCAAAAAGCCCCTCAGTCGCTTGACGACATCGTCACGGCTGGCTACCTGCGTCAAATTCCGATGGACCCCATGACCAAGCAAACGAACTGGGAAGTTGTGCAGGAAGATCTGCTGTTGGCGGTGGATCAGCAGGACCCCGGCATCACGGATGTACACTCAGCGTCGACGGCGAACGCCACCGACGGTACGGCCTACAACACCTGGTGACAGCAGTATAGGCTATCTGCCCTAGCGCCTACCCTCGAGCCTTTTGACGTGCCAGTTTTCGGACTCCGGAAATCTTTGCGCTCTTTGCGCTCTTTGCGGCTCTTCTTCGCTATCTTTGTGGTTTAAGATTTGGCGCGAGCTCGCGCCCTCAGAACGACAACTTAGCACGCTACTGAAATTCTCTCCCTGGCGTGGTCGCTTCGGTAATCGTCCCAAACTGCGGTGTATTAACGAAACGATCCGGAGTGCCGAGGTTCGTATGATTCAGAGCGTTGAAGAATTCCCCGGGGAACTGGAATCTCGCCCGCTCCGTCAAACTAAAGTCGCGGACCAACGCCAGATCCAGCGTTTGCGCGCCCGGCCGATAAATTGAATTGCGTCCCGCATCCCCGAAGGTATAAGCGGGAGGCGCGTCAAATGCCGCGCTATTGAACCAATTTTCGGAGGTGCGAGTTCCCGAGGGAAACAGTGGCTGCCCCGCACATTGGCGCGAATGGGATTCTCTCCGAGCCGTCCCGGCATCAGCAGTATCGCCGAACACTGAAATCGTAAAAGGGAAACCGGTCTGCACCTGGTAGACGGTGGACAGATGCCAGTCTTTGCTGACAGCACGCACCAGGCCGGAGCGATCCCAAGCAGGAATATCGTAGACCGCACTGAGGGCAAATCGATGCCGCACATCGCAGGCGGGCCCCTTTCTGCCGCCAGATCATTATTGTTTTGCGGAACCGAAGGCTCGAACATCGGCGAGCGGAAATCCGGTGCGTTGCTCCAGATCTTTCGACCACGTGTAATTCGCCAGCAGGGTGAGACCGCCAGAGTAACGCCGCCGGATGTTAACGTAAACCCCGTCATACCAGCTCTCAGCCGACGCTCGCAACAGGTCCAGGCCTCTCGTAGTGCCTAATTCAGATGTCTCCGTTGCGGCCTCTCCTTTTGAGATCTTTTCCTTTGCCATCTTTGCGGTTAGGATTTTTTGCCACCGCGGCTCGCGAGCGCCATTTGTGCTGTCCTCGGTAGCGCAGTAACATCGTTTTATGCCCGTTGAAACGGAAATCCGAAAGGCTCCTGCATCCATTCGCGCGCCCCGCGGCAACTCCATTTCCTGCAAAGGATGGCAGCAGGAAGCCGCCATGCGCATGCTCATGAACAACCTCGACGAAGAGGTCGCGGAACGCCCCAAAGATCTTGTGGTTTACGGCGGAACAGGTCGCGCTGCGCGCAGTTGGGAAGCGTATCGCGCAATCGTCGAAACGCTAAAGAACCTCGAGAACGACGAGACCCTGCTGGTGCAGTCAGGCAAGCCCGTCGGTGTATTCAAAACCCACGATCACGCCCCGCGCGTGCTCATCGCAAATTCGAATCTTGTAGGTCACTGGTCCAACTGGGAGAAATTCAACGAACTCGAGCGCGCCGGTCTGATGATGTACGGGCAAATGACCGCCGGATCGTGGATCTATATCGGCTCGCAAGGAATCGTCCAAGGAACGTTCGAAACGTTTTCCGCCGCCGGCGAGAAACACTTCGGCGGCGATCTTGCCGGCAAACTGATTGTCAGTGGCGGAATGGGCGGAATGGGCGGAGCGCAACCGCTGGCAGCAACCATGGCAGGCGCAGCATTCCTTGGCATCGACGTCGATCCGCAGCGCATCAAGAAGCGCCTGAAGACCGGTTACTGCGACTTCATGGTCACGACGCTTGAGGAAGCCCTGCGCATTCTAAAGAACGCCGTCCGCAAGAAAGAAAATGTTTCAGTCGGCTTGGTTGGCAATTGCGCCGATGTCATTCCGGAATTGGCTGAGCGTGGCGTTGTCCCCGACATTCTGACCGATCAAACCTCGGCGCACGATCCGCTGAATGGATATGTTCCGAACGGCATGACGTTGGAGCAGGCGTTCGATCTGCGCGAACGAGACCCGAAGGCGTATCAGGAAAAGTCGCTCGATACGATGGCGCGGCACGTGGAAGGCATGTTGCGCCTGCAGAAGATGGGCGCAATCACCTTCGACTACGGAAACAATATCCGCACCTTCGCCTTTGAACGCGGAGTGAAGAACGCCTACGACTTCCCCGGATTTGTTCCCGCATATATTCGTCCCCTGTTTTGCGAAGGACGCGGCCCCTTCCGCTGGGTTGCGCTCTCGGGAGAACCTTCCGATATTCACCTGACCGATGATCTGGTTCTGCGGTTGTTTCCCGAGAACCGCATCTTGCGGCGCTGGATCGATCTGGCTCGCAAGCGCATCAAGTTTCAGGGATTGCCCGCTCGCATCTGCTGGCTCGGCTACGGCGAGCGTGCGCAGTTCGGACTCGCCATGAACGATCTCGTGAAGAAGGGGAAGATCAAGGCGCCAATCGTGATCGGCCGCGATCATCTCGATTGCGGCTCGGTAGCCTCTCCATTTCGCGAAACTGAAAGCATGAAGGACGGATCAGACGCGGTCGCCGACTGGCCCCTGCTCAATGCCCTGCTGAACACCGCTGCTGGCGCGTCCTGGGTCTCGATCCATAACGGCGGTGGCGTCGGCATTGGCTATTCGCTTCACGCCGGCCAAGTCACCGTTGCTGACGGAACCGATGAGATGGCCAAACGCATCGAGCGCGTGTTGACGACAGACCCGGGCATGGGAATCATTCGGCACGCCGACGCGGGATACGGCGAAGCAAAAGAATTTGCGAAGAAAGCCGACGTGAAAGTGCCGATGGAGACGCCGGTTAGGCATTAGTCCATGCGCGCTCGTCGACTCCGCGGGGCTGCCTAGCGTGACAGCCGAGGCGGCTGTCGCCCGCCAGTTACTGTACAAGCCTGTCATGTACCGCAGTGTATGCGGGCTTCTTCTGATAATTCGAATCCCAGAGCAGCGCCCATCCCTGGCCTTTGTAGAACTGAGGAATCCACGAGTGCTTGTCGGTGAATCCCCAGGTTTGCAGAAGCTTGCACGCGGGTTGCTGCACGCAGAGCGAAGTGATTTCTCCATAGAGTTTCGCTTCAGCGTTGAGTGAAGCTGGAGTTGAATCGTTCAGGCGAATGTCGAGTTCGGTGATGTGCAACTCGAGGCCAAGCTTGGCGAAACGCTCTAGGTTCTCGGCGAATGAAGCGATTTTCTTCGGCTCGTCAAACGCCAGGTTTACGTGCGCTTGGAAACCGATTCCGTCCAGCGGCACGCCGCGCTGTTTGAAGTCTGCAGCCATGACGTAGATGGCGTCTGACTTTTTGTTGACCAGTTCCGCATCATAATCGTTATAGAACAGTTTCGCCTTGGGGTCGGCTTCGCGCGCCCAGCGCAGCGCTCGCTCAATGTAGTTTGTCTCAGCGCCCGCGCCGATTCCCGGCTGGTCGTACCAGATCGTATGACGCATGCTGCCGTCGTCGTTGAAAGCTTCGTTCACCACGTCCCACGCGTACACCTTCGAAGCGTAGTGGGTTACGACGGTGTGAATGTGACTCTGCAGAATTGCCGCGAGTTGTGGCGCGGAGTAATTACCCTTCTTTACCCAATCCGATACCTGGTTGTGCCAGACCAGCGTGTGTCCGCGGACGATCATGGTGTGACGCTGGGCAAACGCCACCAGCTTATCGGCGCCGCTGAAATCGTATGGGTTCGGATCGCTATCGGGCCGCGGATGAATGGGGCCGAATTTCATTTCGTTCTCAGCCTGCAGTTGAGCGAACTCCGAGCCCAGAATGCCGGAGTAGTCCGCTTCCCCCAAGTAGACCGATGCGGCAGCAGCACCGATCGCAATGTGCCGAGCTTCGGCAGCTTCACGCAGCGTGCCGGCAGCGGCCGGTGGGCGCGGCTCCGGCGACGCAGTTCCGGACTGAAATGCCACTCCGCAGATGAGAACGACTGCGGCGCGGCGCCAGGCTCGCTGCAGGTCTTTGACGAAAGCTCGATGCCCAAATGAATTCTTGCGCATGGTCAGATATTGCCCACAATGTTAGGCTGATTACAGGATTTCGTACAATGGAAAACGGAATTCGTTCCACGCCACCACGCCTTACCATCAACGGGCTGCTGTACTAAGGCGCTTGTGAACACTGCAAAACGAAGATCTCAATCACCAAGAGCCCTTCTGTTGGCCAACATCGGCCAGCTGCTCACCCTGCGCCCGGCCTCAGCGAAGGCTGGCCCGCGGCGCGGAACTGATCTGAAGGAACTCGGCACTATCAAAGACGCCGCCGTGCTGTGCATGGAAGGAACGATCGTCTCCGTCGGAACCACGCGAGATGCTCTGCGAGACGCATGGCTCAAGCGAAATCGCAGCAAAGTAACGGAGATCGACTGCTCGGGCAATGTAGTCGTCCCAGGATTTGTTGACTCTCATACGCACCCGGTTTTTATGGCTCCGCGGCTGGTAGATTTTGAGCAGCGTATTGAAGGCGCTTCCTACGAAGCAATCGCGGCCGCCGGCGGCGGAATTCGATCGAGCCTGGAGGCAGTTCGCAAAGCATCAAAGACCGCGCTGGCCGCGAAAATCGCAGCCGTTCTGCTAGAAATGTCGGCACACGGCACCACTACCGTGGAGGCGAAATCCGGATACGGCCTGACGATCGAATCTGAACTCAAATCGCTCGAGGCCATCCGAGATGCGTCTTCTGGCTGGCCAGGGACCGTCGTGGCCACGCTGCTGGGAGCGCATGTCGTCCCAAAGGAATTTGACGGCCGCTCACAAAACTACGTTGAGATCGTCTGTAACGATATGATTCCTCGGGTCGCGAGGCGAAAGCTCGCGCAGTTTGTCGACGTCTTCTGCGACACGGGAGCGTTCAGTCCGGAGGAGACGAGCAAAATCTTTGAAGCCGCGGAAACACACGGGTTGAGCGTCCGCGCGCACATGGGTCAACTCTCTGAAACCGTTTTGTCGCCGTTCTTCCGTTTCCAGCCCGCTTCATTTGACCACATGGACCATGTGGGCGAAGCAGACATCGCGCAGTTAGCCAAGCGGGATACGGTGGCCACGCTGGTGCCTGGAGCAAACTATTTCCTGGGCCTGAAACAGTATCCGGATGCACGCCGGATGATCGAAGCCGGTGTACCGGTGGCATTGGCCACCGACTATAATCCCGGAACCTCACCCACGATCAGCATGCCCATGGCAATGTCGCTGGCATGCACGCACATGAAAATGTCCCCAGCGGAAGCAGTGGCTGCATCCACAATCAATGGAGCATGGGCTCTTCGCGTGGCTGACCGCAAGGGCAGCATCGAACCGGGGAAAGACGCTGATCTCGCGGTCTTCTCTGCGAAAGACTACCGCGAGATTCCATACTGGTTCGGCGCGAATCACTGCGCCACGACCGTTTTAAACGGAGTGGTCGCATCCCACTCATGAACTTCCGCGAGCTCTTATCCGTATCACGCTGGAGCGAGTCGCACTGCGTTTGCGGGAGACAGCATCAAACCTCCCATGATGGAAACAATCCGAATTAGTCTTTTGAGGAAAAACATGAACCGTATCCTGGCAGTAATAGCATTCGTTGTTCTGACACTCTCGATAGCGACCGCGCAGCGGCTACCGGAGACCGCAAGACCTGACAATTACAAACTCACATTCACGCCAAATCTCGAAAAAGCTAACTTTGAGGGCGAGGAAACCATCTCCATTCGCGTATTGAAGCCGACTTCAGAGATCACGCTGAACGCGGTCGATATCGACTTCCACGACGTCAGCATCACAGCCAGAGGCACAACGCAGAAGGCTAAGGTGACGCCGGAGAAAGACAAAGAGATGGTCGTACTCTCTGTCGAAAAACCGCTGGCGGCGGGCCCCGCCACGATAAACGTTACGTACACGGGCATTCTCAACGATGAAATGCGCGGTTTATACCTGGGGAAGGACGATAAAGGACGAAAATATGCCGCCACGCAGTTTGAGGCCACCGACGCGCGGCGTGCGTTCCCCTCTTTTGACGAGCCGGACTACAAGGCGACGTTCGATATCACTGCGGTGGCCGACAAAGGCCAAGTCGCAATTTCCAACTACAAAATAGCGTCCGACACGCCCGGCCCGGGCGATAAGCACACTGTGAAGTTTGCCACTACGGCGAAGATGTCGGCTTATCTGGCAGCATTGGTTGTGGGCAACTTCGAATACATCGAGGGCTCAGTAGATGGCATTCCGATTCGCGTCTACAGCACGCCGGGCAAAAAGGAGATGGGGAAGTTTGCACTGGATGCAGCCGAGCACATCGTCGGCTACTACGACAAGTATTTTGGGATCAAGTATCCCTACGGGAAGCTGGATCTGGTCGGCCTTCCGGATTTTTCTGCCGGCGCGATGGAGAACATCGGTTGCATCACGTTTCGCGAAGTGATTCTGCTGATTGACGAAAAGCAAGGGTCCATCGATCTCAAGAAGACCATCGCTTCTGTAACCTCTCACGAGATCGCCCATATGTGGTTCGGCGACCTGGTCACAATGAAGTGGTGGGACGACGTGTGGCTCAATGAAGGGTTCGCGACATGGATGTCCAGCAAGCCCATCCAGAAATGGAAGCCAGAATGGAATTTTGATCTGGACGACGTTAGCGGAACGGGCCAGACCCTGAATACAGACTCGCTCGCGAACACGCGCCCGATCCACCAAGCGGCCGATACTCCAGCGCAGATTCAGGAGTTGTTCGACGGAATCGCATACGGCAAGGCAGCATCGGTGCTGCGCATGCTGGAAGCGTATTTGGGCGAAGAAACCTTCCGCGCGGGCGTGAATGCTTATCTCGAACAGCACCAGTACGCAAACGCGACGGCCGATGATTTCTGGGATGCACAGGCGAAAACTTCAAAGAAGCCCGTGGACAAAATCATGCCAACATGGGTGAAGCAGGCGGGCGCTCCGATTGTTAACGTTAAGGCGCAGTGCTCGGGCAATTCTACAAGCGTTACGGTGGCACAGCAGCGTTACTACATTGACCGTTCAAAGTTCGAAGCGGTCAACGATCAACTCTGGCAAATTCCAATGTGTTTCAAAGGATCGGGCAGCGGCAAGGACGCGAAATGTGAACTCATGACGAAGAAGGAAGAGACCTTCACGCTGCCTGGCTGCTCGAATTGGGTCGTGACCAATGCGGGCGCGACTGGCTATTACCGCACTGGCTACCAGCCGGATGCAGTTCGGGCCCTGGCGAACGATGCCGAGACCAAGTTGACTCCCGCCGAACGCATCGCTTTGCAAAACGACATCTGGGCTTCGGTGCGAGTCGGGCGAGAGCCGGTAGGAGACTATCTCGCGTTCGCGCAAGGTCTGCAGTCGGACGGCAACCGCGCCGTGCTGGAGGACGTTCTCGGCCGCCTCAATTACATTGGCCAGTACTTGGTAAGCGATAGCGATCGCGATGCCTATCGCGGGTGGTTGCGGCAATATCTGGATCCGCCGATGAAGGAAGTTGGATACGAGCCCAAAGCCGGCGAGAGCGACGAACAGAGAACGCTGCGCTCGCGTCTGTTTGGCGCGTTGGGTTTGGATGCCCGCGATCCGGAGACACTCGAACAAGCGCGCAAGCTTGCGGACAAGGTTCTGGCTGATCCAGCCTCAGTTGATCGCGAACTGGCCGGGGGCGCGTTGGGGCTGGCGGCGCTGAATGGAGACTCTGCATTTTACGATCGAGTGATGACGGCCTTGAAAGATCCAAAATCCCCGGAGGAATACTACATGTACCTCTTCACGCTGTCTCAGTTTGGGGATCAGAAGCTGCTGCAGCGCACGCTGGACTTTGCGATCTCACCGGACGTGCGATCGCAGGATGCGCTGCAAGTGATCACCGGTGTGATGGGAAATCCTGCCGGTGAGAAACTGGCTTGGGATTTCGTTCGCCAGCACTGGACGGAAGTTGAAAAAGCCGGTGGACCGTTCGCCAGCGCCCAGGTCGTGGGAGCAACCAGCGTCTTTTGCGATTCGGGAGCGCGAGACCAGGTGACGGAATTCTTTTCCGCCCACAAGGTCGCGGCGGCGGAGCGCACCTACAAGCAGTCCATCGAACGCATTAACAACTGTGTCGACCTGAAGTCGCAACAGGAACCGCAGTTGGCGTCGTGGCTGGGGAAGCACGGCACCGCCGGCGGAAAGTGAAGAGCAGGATATAAGCGCGGCCCGGGAGACTTCCCGGGCCGCTGCTTTTTCGGCAAGACCTAGGGCATGAGGGGAAGCAATACATGCGACGGCAGAGTCGGAGAACAGTAGATGCGCTGCGTGGCAGGCACAAAGTCAGATGCACTAGCCTGGTAGATACTCGGCACAAATTTCTGCGGATTGCGGTCGATCACCGGAAACCATGTCGACTGAACCTGGACCATCAATCGGTGCCCTTTGAGGAAGACGTGATCGTGATCCCGCAGAGGGATGTTCCATTCCGTAGGCTTGTTCGGGGGGAGCGCCCGCGGCTTTTCATAACCGGTGAGATAGCGGCCGCGGCGCACTTCCATCGCAACCGGTAGTTCGTAGCCATTCAGCGACTCAGCGTACTCGCCCGGCTTCGGTCCATCGTCAGCATTCCAGGCATTCTTCTGAGCATTCTGCGGATACACATCGATCAACTTGACCACGAAATCGCTGTCACTTCCAGAGGTCGACGCAAACAGATTCGCCTCCAACGGGCCCGTCACGGTGAGATCATGATCGAGCGGCTGGCTGACGAAAGAGAGAACATCCGGCCGGCCATCAACGAAGCGCTGGTCAGCGACCTCCCACGTTCGCCAGTCGCCCGCCGGATACGTGGGCGAAATGGGGCGCTGGCGGTACGGGACGGGAGTCGCAGGATCGGATACATACTCGCGGTAAGCCGGCTCGGTTTTCGTTGCCTCAGGCGCGGCGAACGAAAGCGTTCCATCGGTGTGCAGATATAGCTTTGTGGGCTTTGCCTCCTTCGGAGGCCAGGTCGGGTATGTGCGCCACGTATTCGATCCGCTTTGAAAAGTGCTGGCCTGCCATGCGGGTTTCTCGCCTTGCCCGTGCAGGTAGTGGCGGAAAAAGGGCGCTTCGATATTCTCGCGGAATTCGCGGGCGGTCTCGTGTCCGCCAAACGGGATGAGGCCGATGGCGTCTCCTTTGGGGCCTTGCCACTCTCCGTGAAACCACGGACCGGCGACGATAAAATTGGTGTGCTGCGGGTCGTTCTGTTCCGCATGACGAAAGATCTGCCACGGTCCCCACGGATCTTCCTGATCCCAAAATCCGGCAACATTCAGATTGGGCACGGTCGAGGAGTGAAGCTGGCTCACCCATGCTTCCTTCTTCCAGAATTCGTCGTAGTCGGGATGTTCGACGCTGGAATTCCAGTACGGGATCGAGCCATGAAGATACTTGGCGTTTATGTTTGAGAGCGGACCCAAGTCCAGATACCACTGATAGGTGTCGTACGTTTCAAAGTCGAAGTGTGTGTTCTTGTTTTTGTCGGCCTGCTCCATGACCGCGTATTCGAAGTCGTAGCTCTCGCGGAGGGCACCGTAGCGGTGATCGTCGTCGTTCATCCATTGGTCCACTGGCGACGCCTGCTCGCTGATCGCCATGAGAGCCGGATGCGGATGAAGCAGCGTAAGCGCGGTCGTCAATCCGTCGTAGGAGACGCCGAACATCCCAACTTTGCCATTGTTGTTGGGAACATTTCTCAGGAGCCACTCGATTGAATCGTAGGCGTCGGTAGTTTCGTTGGTTGCCTTGAGATCGTTCAAGTCCACCCAGGAAGAGAGATTGAACACACCCTCGGACTTGAATCTGCCGCGCAGATTCTGGAAGACGAAGATGTATCCGTCTTTTGCGAGTTCTTTGAGCGAGGAAGGTATCTGCTCGGGCGCTTTCTCGGGAACGCCGTAGGGCGTACGGCGAAACAGAATCGGGAGCGGGCCCTGCTGGTCAATGGGAATGAGGATCGCCGTCTCTAGATGAACCCCGTCGCGCACGGGAATCATGACTTCCTGGAGCTTGAATAGTGGCTTCGCCGGGGGCTGTGGAGGAGACTGTTGTGCGGCAGCAGAAATGGCAGCCAGCAAAGGCAAAACCGAACAAAGCATGATCGAGCGCACTCGTTGTCCTCCCCCAGCTTTTAAGATGAACCGAGGGGCGAAGTATATCAATCTGCTGTAGACTGAGGGAACTGCCGTTGCTGTAGTCACTCGATGTCCATCTGGAATTGCAATCGGATCGTGGAAGTCGCCGCTAAATTCATTCATCTGACATTTCCTTGAAAGAGAGGTCGCAATCATGAGCAAATGCAAAGGCTATGCCGCGATGACCGCCAAGGCTCCGCTCGCACCCTATTCTTTCGAACGCCGACAGCCTGGCGAGCACGATGTCGTCATTGACATTAAGTATTGCGGTATCTGTCATTCCGATATTCATCAGACCCGAGACGAGTGGGGTGACTATCAGGAAGAGTCAATTTTCCCCATGGTGCCCGGGCATGAAATCGCCGGAATCGTCGCTGCGGTCGGGGACAAGGTGACGAAATACAAAGTGGGAGACAAAGTGGGTGTCGGCTGCTTCGTCGATTCTTGTCGCACCTGTGGGTCGTGCCAACGAGGCCTCGAACAATACTGTTCCGTGCAAACGGTATGGACTTACAACGGCCGCGATAAACGGGGAGCGCCGACCTATGGAGGGTATTCCGACAGAATTGTAGTCGACGAAAACTATGTGCTGCGCATGCCGGACAATCTTCCTCTCGACGCCTGCGCGCCGCTGTTGTGCGCCGGAATCACGCTCTACTCTCCCTTAAATCACTGGCAAGCCGGGCCTGGAAAGAAGGTTGCGATCATCGGATTGGGAGGCCTTGGGCACATGGGCGTGAAGCTGGCGCATGCTCTAGGGGCTGAGGTCACCGTGTTGAGTCAGTCTTTGAAAAAGCAGCCCGATGGCAAGCGCCTGGGTGCTGATCATTTCTACGCCACCTCGGACCCGGACAGGCTCACCAAATTGGCGGATTCATTCGATCTCGTCATCAATACGGTTTCCGCCCAAATGGATTGGAATCAATATCTGGGCCTTTTGAAGGTCGACGGAACGATGGTGGTCGTGGGCCTTCCTGATAGAGACGTGCCGATCGGCGCTTTCTCGCTGACGGCTCGCCGACGCAGCCTGGCTGGCTCGCAAATCGGAGGTATCCACGAAACGCAAGAAATGCTGGACTTTTGCAGTAAACACGGCGTGACGTGCGATATTGAGGTTGTACCGATTCAGAAGGTCAACGAAGCGTACGGACGTGTTCTGAAAAGCGATGTCCGCTACCGGTTCGTGATCGATATGGCGTCGCTGGCGAAGGACTGACGCTGGGACGGTTACGGCTTAGAATATTCGTCCCACGGAGAAATTAACCCGGCTTTGACCAGTGGGACTGACGCTGCCCGCAAGCGTTATCGGGCCAACGATCGTGTCCGCAATCAGCCCTATGTTGAATGTGCCACGAACTGCAATCGGTCCGGGATCGCTCGTTGGCGTGCCGAAAGCGCTGCCTGCTTCATACCAGCCTCCCCAGTAAACTCTTCCTCCCACCAGTTCCGGAAGACGGTAAAATGAGCGGCGAAATCCCAGGGAAGAGTAGACATAGTGATTTCCCACGAATTCGTAGGGTAGATACGCACCCAGTCGAAACGGACCGCCGAGAGAAAACACCTGAAACGGTCCGGCTGCGCCGCGGAAGGTCGTGCCGCCGGAAATATTGAAGAACAGCGAAGTCTTCGGCCCGACGGGAACAACATTGGAAGTCTGCACCTCGAGTTGCCCAATGGGATGCGTCAGCCCCGGGCTTTGCAATACCCTCGTCGCGGTAACCGCCACTCTCGTTCCCGATTGCGGGACCGAGGGACTGTCTTGTCCGTCCCACACATAGCGCGCGCGGAATTCGCCGGTACTGCCGCCGACGATGGGCAGTCCCGCGTTTCCGATCAACGGACTTAGCTTTCCATCGAAGATCTCGTACCCAAGACGGAACTCGCTGCGGCGCCCGGAATTGTATCCGACGTCCAAGCCGCCTCCGGCTCGCTCGTCGCCAAAAACGGCAACACGAGTCAACCCTGAAAATGAGTTGCGAGCATACTTGGACGCAAAAGCGAATGGCGCAACGAAAAATCGCGTCTGTCCCAAAGGCTGGTAGAACTCGCTGGCCGCCAGGTTACTCGATCCGAAAAGAAGATCGTTGCGCCACTCACCGCCGCGGTGAACGATGTCCATGAAAGTAATGCGCGTACCCGCTGAAAAATCGAAGGCAGCCACGCCGGAACCGTCCACGTTGACCGCGAGGTCCACGAAGGGTGGCCCATAGGATTTGCCGTGAGTAGTGACGCGCAAACTGGGAACTCCGTTTTGCGTAAAGCCCTCGTAGCCCAGCCAATCGAATTGCCCTTCTCCGGCAATATGGATGAGCTGGCGATCAAGATTGGGGAGGTCAAGAGGGCCGCGAAGCGCTTTGCTGAGCCGATGTTGGATCCTGTCATCGGTGTCAGAATCGGAGCCGACAACCTGGATCGCCTCTATGTTTTCGGGTGGCCGCCGACGGCGCGCGGCACGGGCAGATAAATACTGCTGCCACTCCGTGGGGTCCTGGATTGCGTAGGGCAGAAGAGCAGCAGACTGTGCGGCTGCGCTCTGGCGCCCGAGTTCGACGAGTTCTCTAACGCGGGGATAGTCCGTGACCGCGAAACCATTCGTTCCGATCGTTACCGTAGCCTTCGCAAGGGCTAGAGAACGGTGCTCGTTCTGCGTGATCATGACCTCGACGGCGCGAGAGAGAACGCCCGTGAGGGTTTCCAGGTCTTTGACGTCGCTGGCCGGCAGGCGAAGCTCGACCGCGATCACTGCGTCCGCTTTCATATCGAGAACAGTTTCAACGGGAATGTTTTGCACCATCCCTCCATCCGCTAAAACGCGGCCTTTGATCGCAACGGGCGTAAACACACCCGGGATAGCCATGGATGCGCGCACTGCCTGAGCCAAGGGGCCTTCGCTCAGCACGACGCCCTCTCCGCTCAACATATCGGTGGCAACACAACGGAAAGGAATCGGCAGATCGTCAAAACTGACGCCTGATTCAGGGAAAGCGATGCGATCCAGCAACAATCCCACGCCCTGGCCAGAGTTGTAGCCGTTCGGCCCGCTCAATCCATGTTTCAGTCCAAGGGGAGCCTCGATCAGGAAGTCGCGACGATCTTGCTTCCGCCGGTAAGAGAGCTGGGTGTAGACCGGCTCGGGGCGGAAGGCTTCGTCCCAATCCATCTGTTCGGCAAACTCTTGGATCTCAGCCGGCGACATACCGGTGGCATACATGGCCCCGATGATGCTACCCATGCTGGTCCCAGCGATCCGGTCTACAGGGATCTGGTTCTCCTCCATCCACTGGATCACGCCGATTTCCGCCAGGCCCAGCGCACCGCCGCCGCTGAGCGCCAGCCCGATTCGCGGACGGTGGGCCGGAACCGGAGCGTCTTCAACTTTCGGAGCCTCCTGCGCATGTGACCAGAGAGGCAGACAAATATTGCATAAGACAACCAGAACAAGGCGGAAAAAAGCAGGCCGAAAAGTTGATTCCATCATTTGCTCCCAGATGCGGAAGGAAACTTCGTCGAAGGGTAGATTTCAAGTGAGTGAAAAAGGTTAGCAGGTTTGATGGAGGAGAGTCAGCAATCGGGCCAGAGAGAACCAGAGAGAAGGCTAGTTCGGTTTGGCAGGCAAGGGAGATTGCGCTACGCGCGCTTGTTCCACAATATTGCGGATAGCTTCGATCACTTCGTCCGGCCGATCGATTTGAATGTAGTGTCCACTATTCTTCGCGATCTTCTGCGTCCCCCTCGTGGAGAGATGCGATAGCTCCACCTGCATTTTTCCCCATGCGTCGTTCGTGGACTTGGCGAGGTCTGGGGGTAGCTCTGACGAGGGCTTGTCGGGATCGTGCGATAGCACAGCCAGAGGCAGGTCGCCGAGCGCGCTGGTAGCGGCTGTCTGAGCGGCGCTGTCTGAAAAGCCTTTCATCTCTGCCACACCTTCGCGCGCCGTGTGAAAGTTGCAATCGGCTGCGCGCTCTGTAGGTTCGTTGTCGCAAAAACCCATCAGGCGAGGAATGCCGAATGGCAAGGTAAATTCAAGAAACTCGGCCTCGCGCAGCCAAGTGCCTTGCATATTCTTGAGCTCTGGGGGAAAGCGCATTTCCTGGTCAGGATGAGAGGCATCCACCAGAACCATGCCCGCAACTTCGTTGCGATACAAGCTGGCGTACAGTCGCACCGTGTGTCCACCCATCGAATGGCCAACCAGAATATAAGGAGGAGCAATGTTGGCGGAGCGCAGGAGCGTGTGCAATTCCTCGGCCATCACATTGCTGGTGCGCGGCCGCGAACTGGCGTCGCTGTAGCCGACCCCGGCGCGGTCGTAGGAGCAAACACGCGCAAATTCCGCAATCTTGGGTTGTACTTTACGCCAAGAAACATAGCTATCGCCCAGGCCAGACTCGAGCAGAACCGTAGGACTTCCCTGCCCTTGGCAATCGATGTGCATCTTCTTTCCGCCCACATTGACCAACTGGCCTTCCGTTGGGTTAAACCGGCGATCGCGAGCCTCAAAGATGTTCTCATACGTCATTCCCATAAAAGCGAGGCCCAACACCAGGACGAACAGGCCGATCACGATGCGGCGAAGCCGCGAGTGAGACGGCACGGGTACAGACGCAATGTGCATGAAGCGTTGGGGTGAGCGCGGCTCGAGATCAGCGTCACACTGGCAGGCATTTTACATGACCACCGGCACGGTGATACCCATGACCGCCAGAGTACGAATCAATTCCCGTCGTACAACTGCGACCGTGCACAGCAAGAATTGCTTCCGCCTCTCGTCTGGCTCGGTGAGGATAGGATGGCGGTGGTAGAAGGTGTTAAAAAGCTGCGCCAGTTGGAACACGTGTTTAGCCAGGTACGCCGGCTCTGTCGTGGCGATGCACTTGTCAATAACATAGGACGTCTTCGAAGAGGCAAGCCACAGTTCCCAGAATTCGTCAGCTGCGGTGCCGCTCAAGTAATTCGCCAGATCGGCCGCTGAGATCGTCGCAGCCCCACCTGCGCAGAAAGGTTCGGGATCGACTCCGGCCTTGCGGAAAATGCTGGTGGCGCGCACGACCGCATATTGTGCGTAGGGCCCGGTCTCGCCTTCGAAGCTAAGCGCCTCTTTGAAATCAAAAGCGATCACCGACTGCTTTGTGTACTTCAACATGAAATAGCGCAGGGCACCAATGGCGATCTGCGTGGCAATTTCCAGACGCTCTCGGTCGCTCAGTTGCGGATGGCGTGAGTCGACCTCCTTCTTCGCTGATACGATCAGCTGGTCAAGCAGATCGTCGGCCTTCACTCCAAAACCCTTACGACCGCTGACTTCGATGTAGGAGCGCGTTTTGTCTTCATCGCTCAGGTTGTAGCCGAGTTCCGCGGCGCACCGCGGGGTCAGAGCGACCATCTCATAGGAGAAGTGCGTGAAGTGGCTGGCAGCCTCGCCGTGCCCGAGCCCCCGCAGCGCCTCAATGACAGTGTTCTGTGCTTCGGACTGCCGAGCATCAATGACATTGTAAATTTCGGCAACGTTCCCGAAATGAGGATGATCCTCTACTCCATTCGCGGTTGAGATCCAGCACTCATGGGCGTTGGGATAACGGTAAAACTTGCGATAGCCGAAGTCTCGCCCTAAAAGCCCGAACTTCCACATGTGATAAGCGATGTCTTTGCCGACGTAGCCGACAGTACCGTTGGAGCGAACGATGACTTTCTGGTCTTCCTCAGCAATTTTGCCTTCTTCCGTGTTTCCTCGCGCCTCCGCGGTTGAGCTCTTTGGTCCAGTGCCGGCGCGCCGCATCACCCAGCATCCTTTATTCTTGCCTTCGGTCTCGAAGGTAAGCACCCCGCTCTGTTTCAGCTTGATGAAGGCCGCGTCCCAAAAGTGGAGGTGAAGGATTTCGCTTTCTCGGGGAAGGAAATCGTATTCGATATCGAGCCGATCCATGGTTTCAAGATGGCGGCGCAGTACCGCAACCGAGATCAGGTCGGCGATCGCCGCAGTCTCCGACGAAGCATCTTCAATAGCCTGTAAGGTCTTGAGGCGTACTTGGAGATTCTGCTTATCTTCGGCGTACCACTGGGAGACGCGCGCATACAAATCCCAGCAGTAATAGTCGAAGCGCGGCTGCCGGGTCAGGGCCTCGATCTCCGCGCGCGATTTCTTCTCGATATGGGTGAAACCGACGACCACGTCGGCTACCTGCACGCCCGTGTTGTCGATGTAGTTCTGAATGTCGACTTCCCTTTTCGCGTAGCGCAGAAGCCGGACAAAACTGTCTCCGAGGATGGCATTGCGCAGGTGCCCGATATGGGCGGCCTTGTTGGGATTGATGCTGGAATGCTCAACCAGAATCTTGCCAGGAGGAATCTCGGGGGGGGCCTGGGTGTCCGCGGCAAGCGCAGCGGCCATCCATGCACGGTCGATCCTGACGTTGAGATAACCGGGAGGGGAAACTTGCATTTCGGCGATTCCCTCGATGGGTCCGATCTCGGTTCGGATGGTTTCGGCGATCTTCAGGGGCGCCGAGCGCAGCGGCTTCGCGCAAGGAAAAAGGGGAATAGCGAAATCCCCGAGTTCGACCTTGGGAGGCTGCTCGATGACTATGCTGGGCAGCACGAAGCCGGGATAACGGCGCTGAAGACATTCCAGCACACCATTGGCAAGACGATGTTCCAGGTGACGATACAAGCAGTCCTCTAAGCCGTTGAAGAAACAGTGATTTTAACAGAGCAGGCGCCCAGCGTAGGTTTGACGGAGGTGAATCGCTTCCCTATGATAAAAGTTTGGCTCTCAAGCCTGAACCACCGATTCCTATGCGTATTGCCTACCTTGAGTGTTTTTCCGGCGTGAGCGGCGACATGTTTCTGGGTGCGCTGGTCGATGCCGGAGTGTCGCCGCAGCTTCTACAAGAAACTGTGGCGGCGCTGGGAGTAGGTGCGCGACTAGAGATTTCGCGAGTCGTTCGCAGCGGCATTTCGGCGACCAAAGTGGACGTTTGGGTGGACGGTGAGAAGGATCTTCCTCGCGAGCAATACTGGGCGAAGCAAGACATATCGCGGGCGCCCTCGCCCGCGAAAGGGCATGAGCACGATCATCCTGACCACGAACACGATCATCCTCATTGCGATGAGCACTCTCCTGGCAACGAAAAGTCGCGGGCGGAGGCGCCCGCGCCGCACGAACATTCCCACGAACATTCCCACGAACATGGGCGCGGGCTGAATGAAATTCGCGAGATGATCGCCAAAGCTGCCATTAGCAACACCGCCAAGAAGACTGCAATCGCAATTTTTGAAGCGTTAGGGACGGCGGAAGCAAAGATCCACGCCACCTCCATCGAGAAGATTCACTTCCACGAAGTCGGGGCCGTGGATGCGATCGTTGACATCGTGTGCGCGTCGGTCGGAGCTGAAGCCTTAGGCGTGGATGAGATCATCTGCTCTCCGTTGAACGTCGGCGGCGGGTCGGTGAAGTGTGCGCATGGCACTTTTCCTGTGCCGGCTCCCGCGACGGTCGAATTGTTGAAAGACGTGCCCGCGTACTCGACGGGCGTGCAGGCGGAATTGGTCACTCCCACGGGAGCGGCCATTGTGAAGACGCTCGCCAAGCGTTTTGCCTCATTTCCCGAGATGAAGATAGAGAAGTCGGGCTACGGCGCGGGATCGCGCGAATTCCATGGGTTTCCGAATGTCGTGCGGCTGACGTTGGGTGAGGCTGCGTCCACCCTGGCCGCGAAAACCACCCGTGAAACTGTGACCGTGCTGGAAGCGAATCTCGATGACCTGAATCCGCAGGTCTTCGGGTACGTCATGGATCGTCTGCTCGAGGAAGGTGCGCTTGACGCCTTCGGAGTGCCCGTGCAGATGAAGAAGAGTCGTCCGGGAACGCTGCTCACGGTTCTCTGCAAGCCGGAAGATGCGGATCGTCTGACGCAATTGATCTTTGCCGAGAGCACAACTCTCGGCGTGCGCCGGCGAGAGGAAATCCGGCAGACTCTGGCACGCCGTTGGGAGAACGTGAGCACGCCATGGGGCGAGGTTCGAATTAAAGTTGCCAGCATGAACGGAACTGTGACCAACTACGCACCCGAGTATGAAGACTGCCGGCGCATCGCGACCGAGCATCGTGTACCGCTCAAGACGGTGATGCAGGAAGCAACGCGAGCCTTTACCGGCAGCAATCGAAAATAGAACCCGAATAACTCATCCAGATGATCAAAGAGAAGATCAGCGACGTTCAATCCGGCTATGACTTGGTTGCGGACGAGTATGCCCGGCGCATCTCCGACGAGTTACGACACAAGGCCCTGGATTGTCGACTGCTCGACCGCTTTGCCGAGAGCGTGAGCAACTCGGGCATTGCCTGCGACCTTGGTTGCGGGCCCGGACACATCGCCCGCTATCTCCATGGACGCGGAATTCAGGTTTGCGGTATGGATTTGTCTAGGGGAATGGTAGAACGCGCTCGGCGATTGAATCCGGGAATCGAATTCAATCAGGGAGACATGAGAACTCTCCCGGTTAGAGACAATACTTGGGCGGGAATCGCGGCATTTTACGCGATCGTACACCTTCCCTTGCCGGATCTGGATCGGTCGCTGCGGGAAATGATGCGTGTTCTCGCGCCGGGAGGACGACTCTTGCTCAGCTTTCATATCGGCGAAGATACCGCACAGATAGAATCTCTGTGGGAATCTGGGGCCGCACTCGAGTTCCACTTCTTCCGCGTGAGCACCGTCAGAGGATCCATCGAAAGGGCAGGATTCGAGATCGAGGAGATTATCGAGCGCGACCCGTACGCGCCAGAAGTGGAGTATCAGAGCCGGCGAGCCTACATTTTTGCTCAGAAACCGGCGACGAAGACGACATCCGCATGACGAGAAAGTTTTACATCACGACCCCGATTTACTACGTCAACGCGCGGCCGCACATTGGCCATGCTTATACCACGATCGCCTGCGATACGATCGCGCGGCGCCAACGACTCCTGGGCGCTGACACCTTCTTCCTCACCGGCACCGATGAGCATGGTCAAAAGATTGAGCGCGCAGCCCAGGCAGCCGGCAAAACGCCCCAGCAGTATGCGGATGAGATTTCATCGGAATTCCGCAAGCTCTGGCAGCGGATGGGAATCTCGAACGATGATTTCATCCGCACAACCGAGGAGCGCCATAAGAAGCGGCTGCAGGAACTCTTCCGCCGCATTCGCGACAATGGATACATTTACAAGGGGACATACACGGGGCAGTACTGCGTCTCTGACGAACTCTACGTGGACGGGGCGCAACCCGGCGATCCCTGCCCGACCTGCGGGCGAATCACCGAAACCGTGCATGAAGAGAATTACTTCTTCAAGCTCTCGGCGTTTCAGGACAAACTCCTGGAGCTCTATGCGAATCCAGAGTTCATTCGTCCGGAGACGCGGCGCAATGAAGTAATTTCATTTGTGCGCTCGGGGCTGCGGGATCAGTCGATTAGCCGGTCGACCTTCTCCTGGGGCATCCCTGTGCCCGACGATCCCAGGCACGTGATCTATGTGTGGTTCGACGCGCTTGCCAACTACATCACTGCCATCGGCTACGGCTCGTCACACGCGGGTGCGCAAGAAGCGTTCAAGAAATACTGGCCAGCCGACGTGCAGATGATTGGAAAAGAAATTGTCCGCTTCCATTGCGTGTACTGGCCCGCGTTCCTGATGGCGGCGGGTTTGCCCGTGCCGAAAGCGATCGTGGCGCACGGCTGGCTGCTGTTTGAAGAGAGCAAGATGTCGAAGTCGCGGGGCAACATTGTGCGTACCGAGACCATCCTCGACGTGCTGGGCGCAGATGCCCTCCGCTACTTCCTGCTGCGCGAGGTCGTATTCGGCCAGGACGGTTCGTTCTCGTTCGATGCGCTCGTGCAGCGTTACAACTCGGACCTTGCCAACGGCTTGGGAAATCTGGCCAGCCGGACGTTAACCATGATTCACCGCTACTTTCATGGCGAGGTCCCTTATCCGTCGCACGCGGCAGCGAAAATACCGGCCGATGAGGCCATTGCCGAGACGGCGCGAAAAGCGATTCGCGATTTTGGAGCGCTGTTCGATCAATTCCAGTTTTCGCGCGCACTCGAAACGGCTTGGGGATTAGTGGCGGCGGTCGACAAATACATTGTCGAGAACGAGCCTTGGTCGCTGGGCGAGAAACAGGACGATGAGAGTCGAGATCGGCTTGCCACAGTGCTCTACACCTCAGCCGAGGCGCTGCGGATTGCGACCGCCCTGGCTCATCCGGTGGTGCCTGATGCAACAGCGCAGATATGGGAGCAGATGGGCCTCGGAGATATCAAGAAACTGGCCTTAGCCGATTTGGGTTGGGGGCAATTGCGGCTGGGAACGAAACTTGGCGAGGTACGCCCGGTTTTCCCGCGAGCCGATAAGAGCGCGATTGAAAGGATGCAACAGATGGAAGATCAGCAACGAGGCCCGGCCGCAGAGGAACAGAAAGCGCCCGCAGCGCAGCCGGCGGCGGTTCAGGCACCGATGAAGACTCAAACCGCCGCGACACCCGCGGCGGCTCCCGCATCCGACGGGAAGATAACGATCGACGATTTCGCCAAGATCGAACTGCGCGTCGGCGTTGTGAAGGTCGCCGAGCGAGTGCCCAAGGCGGACAAATTGCTACGTCTCGAAATCGATATTGGCACGGAAGTGCGGCAGGTTCTGGCCGGGATCGCTGAAGCGTATGCACCGGAGACACTAGTCGGTCGCAAAGTTGTGATCGTTGCCAACCTGGCTCCGCGCAAGCTGCGCGGACTTGAATCCAACGGGATGATCGTTGCGGCGTCAATCGAGGGCGGAAAGCCAGTGCTGGCAAGCTTTCTGGAGGATGTACCGGTTGGGGCGCGGTTGAAATAGGACAGCGGCCGTCCGGGGCGTCAGACCTCAGGCATCGGACAAAGAGCGTCGGGGTGCGGTGATCACTCTACTAAAAGCTTGCACCGCAAAGTGCGCTAAGAAGTGCCGCAAAGTCTGCAAAGAAAATCAGCTTTGCACCAGTGTGACCAGGGAGTGCCAAAACCTGCGAGATTCTGAACGCTGACGCCGGAGGCCCGACGCCCGATGTTTGTAGATTCCCACGCACATCTCGATGGCAGCCAGTTTGACTCGGACCGCGAGAAGGTTATTGCTTGCGCTCGCGAAGCGGGAGTGCGAACGATAGTCGCAATTGGCAATGGGGACGGTCCGCCCCATCTCGATGCCGGAATTCAACTCGCAGAAAAGCATCCGTTCATGTACGCGACCATCGGGATCCATCCGCACGAAGCCAGGCTAGCGGACGACGCGGCCTACAGCACGATGGAGCAACTGGCACGGCATCCTAAGGTCATCGCATGGGGTGAGATCGGCTTGGATTACCATTACGATCATTCTCCGCGAGAGACCCAGAAGCAGGTGTTTACGCGGCAAATGGAACTGGCGGCGGCGGTGAAACTGCCCATTGTGATCCATTGCCGGCCATCGGATGGCAGCGACAATGCCTGGGAGGATTGCCTCGGTTTGATCAAGGATCGGTGGGCCCCGCATGGGCTCGGCGGCATTCTCCACTGTTTCACCGGAAACTGGGCGCAGTCGAAAAGGGCGCTTGATATGGGCTTCCTGATTTCCTTTGCGGGAAACTTAACCTTCCCCAAGGCACAGCAGATTCGCGACGCGGCGCTCGAAGTCCCCCTCGACCGCATGTTGATCGAGACCGACTCGCCCTATCTGGCGCCAGTCCCGCACCGTGGCAAGCGCAATGAACCGTCTTTCGTGAAAGAAACCGCGCGTAAACTGGGGGTATTGCGCGGGCTTTCCATGGACGAGGTGGGTGACCGAACTTCCTGCAACTTCTACAATTTTTTCAAATTGGTTGAAACGGCTGAAAGCAAAGTTCCGCCCCGCTGAAACCCGCTCTTCTGGTACCCTCGAGAGTTATATTCCTTTTTTTCAGAAAGATTAGAAATATATGCCCGATAACAGCTTCGATGTCGTCAGCAAAATCGACCTGAACGAGGTGTCGAACGCCATCCAGCAGGCGCTCAAGGAGATTCATACGCGCTTCGACCTGAAGGATTCGAAGTCAAATATCGAACTGGAAAAAGAAGCCATCGTTCTGCACTCCGCCGACGAGTACAAACTGAAGGCCGTGAACGACATCCTGCAGCAGAAACTGGTGAAGCGCGGGGTATCGCTCAAAGGATTGACCTACGGCGCAGTGGAACCAGCGGCGGGAGGCACGGCCAAGCGAAGCGTCACGATGCAGCAAGGAATTGCCATCGAGAAGGCGCGCGAGATCGTCAAATTGGTAAAAGACTCCAAGAAGAAGGCGCAAGCCTCGATTCAGGGCGATCTGGTGCGCATCAGCAGCAAAGACCGGGACACGCTGCAGGAAACCATTGCGCTGCTCAAGGGGCACGACTTCGGAATTGACTTGCAGTTTACAAATTACAGAACGAACTAGGACTTAACCTCAGAGGACTCCGAAAGCACAGAGGAACGTGAGCGCGCCAGCTTCCATTAGCGGAAAAGAAGTATTCGATTTGTTGCGGGATGACCTCGTCGCGCTGGAGGGCGAATTCGGCCGCGACACGGTCTCCGGCGTTCAGGCCATCACCGAGATTGGCGAATATTTGCGGGCTGGCGGAGGGAAGAGAATCCGTCCTGCCCTCCTGTTGCTGTCTGCCAAGTTGCTCGACTACACCGGACAAGGTGCAGTCCGACTGGGCGCCGTCGTCGAGATCATTCACACCGCGACCCTGGTGCACGACGACATTATCGATGAGGCCAAGACGAGGCGCGGCCGTCCTGCTGCCAATACCCAGTGGGGAAATTCGAAGTGCGTGCTGGCCGGCGACTGGCTCTACATGCAGGCCTTCAAGATCGCGGTGCAGGAGCGCAACTTCCGCATTCTCGACACGCTGATCGAACTGACGCAGCAGATGGTCGAAGGCGAACTGCTGCAAATGGAAAAGCTGGGGAAGCTGATCACTCTGAACGAGCACTTCGATCTTATTTTCCGCAAGACCGCGTGCCTGTTTTCAGTATGCATGCGACTGGGCGCAATTCTTGGCGGGGCTAGTGCCGAGCAGGAAGCGGCTCTTGGCCAGTACGGACACGACCTCGGCATGGCCTTTCAGATTGTCGATGATGTTCTCGACTTGACGGCCTCCGAAGACGTACTGGGCAAGCCCGTCGCCAGCGATCTGCGTGAGGGGAAGGCAACGATGGCGGTGATCCATGCGCTGGAGCGCTGCACTGCCGAAGAGCGGGCGAAAATCGAGACCGTGTTACAGCATGGGGCTTTCAACGGCGTAACGCATGGTCAGATTCTGGAAATTCTCGAACGCTATGGATCGCTGGAGGCGGCCACGGATCGGGCCGCACGTTATGCGGAATCGGCACAAAAGTCGATTTGCAGTTTTCCGGATTCCGAGATCAAACGCGCCTTGCTGTGGGCCCCGGAGTTCGTGGTCGCCAGAGAGAAGTAGGCGCCGTCCCTTTCCTCAGGCGGCTGCAAGTGAGTTCACTGGTCCTCAGCGATTGCGGCCGTGCTAAGCCCTGAAGAAGCTGTGAGTCAGAGTCCAGAAGCGGCCTCGGAATCGGATTGATCCCGATCGCTTTCAACCGTGACCGGCGCCACAGATTTCCCCCCGACTCATCCGAAAATGCCCCCAGCTGGTGGGACTGCCCGCCAGAGCGGAAGGCAAACGAGACACACCGGCCTGAGATGGAACGCGCAATCGCGACCTCAATCCTCTACCCCGGCAGCTGAGAAAGGCAGGTCGCCGAGGGTCCTGTCGGCTGCGGACGAACCATCAACCAGAGACGGCGGGCTTCAGTCGAAGCCTTGGACGAAAGGCGGCATGGTTTTTCGATGCGCCGGCCCGGACAGGGTCGGAAAAGACCTCGAGTGCGAGCCGCTGTCTTGCCCACCCTGACGAGGAATGTCCTCCCGGGAGCCTGGTTCCGCGTGCATCGAAGCCGGGCGCGGTCCATCGGACCCGCCCGGCTCGGTTTATTCTGAACTACGATATTGGGTGAATCTAAAGGAGTTAACCCAGTTCATGTACACACTTTGTACATACGATGGAAAAGAAATTCACTTCACAGGCCACGGGCGAGTATTTGATGGGATGCAACCCGCTATCACCCCCTACACTCGCCATCGCACTACCTGCAAGCGCAAGCACGACGGCAACCACCACCGCTGCAACTCCCCATCTGGCTGTACGATCCCTCTAAGCCCCGTGGCAAGCAGCGATACAGCGCCGATACAAACGATTGGGCCGAGGCGATCAAGAAAGCCGGGGAAGCGCAGAAACAGCGTGCCCCCATCCAGCGGGTGACTGTAGAGAAAGCCATCGACCTATACCTGATCGACCGCTCCAAAAGGGCCAAGAGTGCTAAGGATGCCCCCTTTAAGGATCGCTACATGCTGAGGGACGGAAGCAAGAAACAGCAGGCGCTTTTAAACCAACGGTTCTCGGAATCGCAATTTTGATCGCAGCCGCAGCCGTCATGCCGTGGCTTGCGAGAGAGAAGCGACGACTGTCAGGAGCTACAGGCAGTGCGACGTTGAGGGCGGACGCCGCGCAGTCGGCGCTGTGTGCTTGCCTCTCGCTCATCGCCTTGGCGGGATTGGCGATCAACGCTATCTGGCACGTAAAGTGGGCAGACCCCATTTCGGCTTTAGCAGTTCTGCCGCTCATCGTTTGGGAGGGTTGGGAAGCCATGCGCGGAAAGGGCTGCGGTTGTCGCTGATCTGAGCATCCACCACCACAAAACGTTAGACTACGCATGCGAGACGATACTCTTCTCAACGTCGGACGTATTGGTCAAGGAATCCGAAAACATCGGCCTCCCATTCAGCGACAGCCGTGTACACGAAATTGTGCCCGTCATCGGCCGTCGTACCGACCGGAGCATAAATCTTCAGAACGTGCGGCTTGCCGAGCCTCGCCAGTTCGTCAGCCATCGCCTTGCCGGGTGCGGTGGAGTAGTCGTTCTCCGCATGAAGCAGCATAATGGGCACGGTTGTCTTCCGCACTGCCGCCAGCATGCGCTCACGTACCTCGGATGAACTCCCCCAAGAATTAGCAGCAGCGGAGAAAGTAACGACGGCTCGCAAGGTACTATCACGCTCTGCTGCCAGGAGGGTGAGTTGACCACCGAACGAG
>Ga0209006_10000544_pt1 | contig 35230 bp, 29 predicted proteins | sample JacPin_JW_Ref_O2_FD_188567 | JGI IMG/M metagenome (GOLD analysis project Ga0209006, IMG submission 188567) | Forest soil microbial communities from Algoma, Ontario, Canada - Jack Pine, Ontario site 1_JW_Ref_O2 (SPAdes) (version 2) | ecosystem: Environmental > Terrestrial > Soil > Boreal... | reverse complement strand
CCTCTACCGCGAAACCTACGGACGCGCGCCTTATCCCGGTCCCGACTATATGATCCCGTTCGGCAAAGCAAAGATCGTGCAGCCGGGCACCAACCTTACGGTGATCACCTACGGTGCGGTGGTTCCGAGGGCGCTGCAAGCGGCGCAAAAACTGGAGCGCGAGCACGGTATCAGCGTTGAACTAATCGACCTGCGTTGTTTGAGTCCCTTCGATTGGGATGCGATCGCGGAATCGGTAAAGAAAACCAACCGCGCGCTAATCGCTTATGAAGATTGTCTAAGCTGGGGATACGGCGCCGAGATTGCGGCCCGCATCGCCGACCAACTCTTCCATCACCTCGATGCCCCGGTCAAGCGAATCGCAGCCACCGATACTTTCGTCGCCTATCAACCAATACTCGAGGATGCCATCCTGCCCCAGGCCAGCGACCTGTTCCGCGCCATGAAAGAACTCGCCGACTTCTAGAGTATTAGTCGCGGGTGAGACGGCGCTCGATCACGAAATCTTTTTCGCTCTTCGACTGCCGCCGCGGCCTCCACCAAAGCTCGCAGCCCACGGCCCTCCCCCAAAGCAAAGCAGTGCCAAAGCGATCGTAGCCACCGCCAGCGGAAACTCATATCCCCCGGTGCCGGTCAACCCGTTCTTGAAATGCACCTTCCAGATCGCCACGGCCATCTCGACTACGATCGCCAGCGAGAAGAAGCGCGTAAACAGTCCCAGCAAAATCCCAATCCCGCCAAAAAATTCGGTGCCCGCTGAAAGATACGCCAACCATCGCGGAAGCCCGAGCGATCCCACCGCATCCATGTGATGATGAAAGCCGCCCCACACCTTGTGATAACCATGCGCAATCATGATCGCTCCCAGAACGATCCGCATCACCAGCAGCGCAAAAGGTTGCAGCCGATTCAGAAAATCCAAACTCACCTCCAAAAGTGAACCAATAAATTAGCAGAAAACTAAAATGGAGGGGATGGAGCAGCGATGGCGATACGTCGCATGCAGGCTTGCTGAAAGGAAAATACGCTTAAAAAAAGCTTTGCGAAGCGAAGCAAAGATATACCTGATACCGGACGGCTGATACCTGCCAACTGAACTACGCCCTACCAGGTCGAGTACGCCTTGCCGTCGCTGCCCACCTGATTCGATCCGCTGTGGACGCCGATAATCCCGCCCCCCTCTTTTTGTTCGAGCGACATGATAACCCCGTCTCCCGACTCCGTCTCCCAAGTATCGTCGCGGTCCGTGATGTCCTTAGGAATTTCCTTCAGATACTTCTCCGCTACCAGGTCCTGCAGCGATTCCGGAGATTTCTTCTTGTCTTGCGCATACTGAAAAATCAACTGGTTCAGGGTTTCCAGATTTGTGCGCAGATTTTCCTCCCGCGCCCGCTGCATGCTGTGACTGTAAACGGGCGCGGCAACCCCCAGCAGGATGATGATGATGCTGATCACCACCATCATCTCGACCAGCGTGAACCCGCGTTCTCGTGCTGTGCGGTTGCACTTCATTTCTTGCATTAGTTTCGCTTTAACGAGCAGCGCCCCAGATCCAACTCCCCCGCAAACCCGGCTAATGCGTCCACGTCGAGTATGCCGTGCCGTCAGTCGATATCTCGTCAGAGCCGCTATGCACACCGACAATACCGGTTTGATTAGGGTCCCAGGCGTCTTGCGACTCTTCATTGTCCGTCTTCCAGCTGTCCGTGCGCCCGGTGATGTCTTCCGGAATAAACTTCAGATATCCCGGAACCAGCTCTTCCAGACTTTGCGGGGCGTGCTTTTTGTCGAGCGAATATTCCTGAATGACCTTATTCAGGGTGGTCAGATTCTGATGGAGTCTGGCTTCCTTGGCGCGAAGAATGCTCTGGTTGTACATGGGTAAGGCAATCGACAACAGCACCAGAATCAGGCTGATCACCACCACCATCTCGATCAGGGTAAAACCACGATCACGGCCTTTCGGCGCACGACCGTCGAGATCCGGTCTGCGATCACCCGCTTGTGACTTGACTCTCATCTACCAGTCCTTGTACTTGGTGCCATCCAGCGCCGCCTGATCCGATTTGGTGTAAACATCGAATACATTCTGGCCGCCCCAGGAATCCGAATCCTTGTCATCCTGCATAGAGCGCAGGCCCCAATCCTGCTTCGTCATTGGATCCGTCGGAATCTTGCGGAGGAATCTCAGCTTCTTGCCGCCGACATCCACCCCGGTCACCAAAGTATCGAGATCGGGAGGAAAGTTTTCAGCACCAACCTTGGTCTGAAACGCCCCCTTGTCGGCAGCGTCTTTATAGCGATCAATGGCGTCGCGAATCATCCACAGGTCCGCGCGCAGTTCGTGTTCGCGTTCCCGTTTAACCGCATTTCTGGCAATAGGAACCGCCATCCCAACCAGGATGGCCATGATCGCCGTGGCCACGATTAACTCCAGCAGCGTGAACCCGCGCTGCCGGCTCACAGCTTTGACGTTGTTATTGCGTATTTTCATCGCCTGCATCACAAAGACTAAGTCACAATTCAGTTCTCAGTTCCAAGTGGGAGCGGGAAAGGATTGCTGAGACCTGACGTCTGAAACCGGTAACCTCTTTACTGGATCGTAATCGCCGCCTGTGCTCCACTCATAGCGATCGGCTGCATCGCCGGGTCTCGTGCTCCGCCTCTGGTAATCGTCAGCGCTGATTGTCCTGGCACTTTAGCCATAAACGTCAGGGTCACCACCGCGCCCTGTCCCGACACTCCACCGACCCCCGGAGGCCGCGTAGCAGTAATCTGCATCGTTCCCGTCTGCGGATCCTCGCGATGCGCCACCGTCACCAGTTGGCCGTCCTGCGATAGAAATCCCCCATTCGAGACGTTTAGCACTTGCAATTGATTTGCATCGTAGTTGAGCTGCACTGGAACCGAATACACATTCTGCCCGCCCGACAGCATGACATTTACGGTGAAGGTCGATCCCTTCGCCTGCGTCATCGTAGGAGGATCGAACATGAAAGCTCCCCCTCCCGCTGGCGGCTGACTCGGAGCAGGCCCTGCCGCCACAGCCGGTGTTTGCGGAACTGCGGTTGCCGGAGCCATCGAAGCTGCGCCCGGAGCAACAGGAGATGGAACAGCAGCCGGAGCCGGCACTGCAGCGGGTGGCGCGACCGGAGTGCTGCTGTGCCGCAGCGACAGAGCATTCGCCGTGCCCACATCGATCATATCGATATTTCCGTGCGAGCCTTCAGGACCGCGAACGATATGCGGAATTACGACAAAAACGATTTCGTTTTCCGAGTGATCGGTGTTGGTCTGCGAGAACAGATATTTCAAAATCGGAATCGAGGCCAGCCCCGGAATTCCAGTCAGCGCCTTGGTCTGCTGGTCTTCCATAATGCCGCCAATCAAATTGACTTCGCCATCTTTCAGCCGAATTTCGTGCTCGATCTTTCTCTGCCCGATTACCGGCTGGCTGATGCCGCCAATGCTGACATACGAAGTAACCGCCGAGACGTCCAGCGACATCTTCAACGAAACTTCGCGGCCCGCATGCACCCGCGGCGTGATGTCGATATTCACACCCACATCCAGATATTGAAACTGTGTATTCACCAGCGGGTTGATGCCGACACCGCCAATTCCCGGCTGGAATGATCCCGTCGCCACCGGCACGCGGTCGCCGATCTTCAAACTTGCCTTCTGGCCGTCCAAAGCGCGTATCTGCGGATTCTGTATGATCTTCGTATTCGTATCGCTCAATAGCGCCGTAGCCGTCATCTGCGGAATCGTTACCTGAAAGTCAGTCGCATTCAGGCTGCCCAGCGTATTCAGGTTAATGCCGCTACCAGTTGAACCCGTGGTGGTCGTCGTCCCACCCGTGGTTCCTGTGGTCGTGGGAGTAGTCGTGATGTTAGGTTGCAGCTGCACCGAAACACTCGTCGGAGGATTAATTCCCAGCGTGTGCATCTTGTCTTTACTGACCTGCATGACTGCCACTTCAACCAGCACTTCCGGTTTCGCCTTGTCGAGATCGTCCACCAGTTTCTGCGCCAACGCCACCTGATCGGGAGTGCCGCGCACTACAATCGCTCCCTGCGAAGGTAGCTGTTGAATCCTGCTTACCTCCAGGATCGTTCTCATCGCGTTCACTACATCCTGCAATTCGGTGGGCTGGGAAAGATTCGAAAGATAGAAAGTTTTAATGACGTTTTGTTCCAGCTCTTTCCGTTTCGCGGGATTGTCTTGCGCGACAAAAATCGTGTTCGGCGTTACTGGACGCCAAAAGGTTTTGGTTTCAAACGAAATGATCTCCAGAGCGTCTTCCAATGTGACGCCGTTCAACTCGATACGCACCTGGCGTGCCGTGTAGTCGGGATCGAAAAGCACGTTGATGCCGGCCAGTTTACCCACCGTTTCATAGATCACATTGCTTTTTTCGGTGAGCTTAAGCGTAATCGGCAAGTTCGAAATCGGAGCCAGTTCCACCGGCCCTTGGGCCGACTCCAACCGCCTCCGCAATCCGCTCGTCGCCGGCCCCGAGGATGCCTGCGGCTGCGGGTTCTGCCCTTCCTTGATCATCTGCTGCGTGCGCTTCAACTCCTGTTGCGCAATAAATGACGAAGGGTCGATCTCCATCGCCTTCTGGAATTCCACCAGCGCCTCGTCAAGCTTCCCGCCATCGCGCATGATCTGCCCGCGATGCACGTGCGACGCTGCCGCATAGAACCGCGTTCGCTCAAAAGCGGTTCGATAACGCAGATCTTTCGGTTTCAGATCGTAGGCTTGCCTGAAGTAATCGAAGGCAGATTCGTAGTTCTGCCGCGCCTCAGCGTCGGCGCCTTTGTCATAAAGCGCTTTGGCAGAATCCACGGTTTTGGCAAAATCAGGTGCCCTAAGACAAAACAGAACCACAATAAACAGAGCCGGACGGATCAGACGTCTCATCAAACAGTCCTCATAAAAATATCTCCAGCCAACGGCCGGACCCGCCCCCACCCCAGACACCCGAAGGTATCCGACGAGCCGGGTTTTACCCGGCCCTTCCCAAGCAAAAAGTACCGGAAAATCGGATTATAGCATCGTAGTAACATGCACCCGAAGTGACTGGTGGGTGGACGTTTACACTCGTTGGTACAGGTCCCAAAGTGTATCTCGCAGTTACGCTCCCTCGAAGCCCGATTTCATCACCCCGCCGTCGAATTCGCCACCCCGAGAGGAGAACCTGCAAACGCCTTTCGTGTTACTTTCTTTCAGAACCATGGCCAAACAGACAACTCACCAGATCCAACCTAATCGGGAAAAGAATCCGCGCCGCCAGCCCACCGCGTCTGGCGAGAAAGATGTCTCAGTCAATAGGAACGCGAGCCACAACTACTTCTTGCTGGAAAAATTCGAAGCCGGTGTGGTTTTGACCGGAACCGAAGTGAAATCGGTTCGCGCTGGAACCACGAATCTTAAGGACTCCTACGGACTTATTAAAGACGGCGAACTCTGGCTGCTCAACTGCCATATCGGCCCTTACGACCACGGCAACTCCTCGAACCATTCCGCTCTCCGCACCCGCAAGCTCCTCATTCACAAAGAAGAGATCCGCAAACTAATCGGCAAGACCCAGCAAAAGGGTCAGACCCTGATTCCTACCCGAATGTATTTCAAGAATGGAAAGATTAAAGTCGAACTGGCCCTCGCCAAAGGCAAACAAATGTGGGATAAGCGCGAAACCGAACGCCGCCGTACCGCCGACAAAGAAGCCCGAGAAGCTGTAGCCCGAAGTAGAAAAACGTAGGGACAGCCGCCCCCGGCTGTCCAGTCCCGCAGAGACCACCAAAAATAGCCCCGCGTTTCAGCGCCGCGCATGTTGCATAACAAGTCAGTCCGGAAGGGACGACTACCTTCTCATTACTGAGCGGCCGGCAACTCAGCCACCCGCACCACGGTGCATTTGATCTCTTTGCCGGTCGAGCTCTTCAACTTGCCCTTGTCTTTTCCGATTTCGAACTTCAGGTCGCTGCCCACCACGAAATCGCTCGCCCTTAGCGACTTCTTCTCGTTGGAGCGGCAGGTGTACTGCTTGCCCACCGCTGCGAAGGAAAGATCGTATTGCTGATTCTTATGATTCTTGTCGGTCGTGCCCGCGGGCTGGAAATCCCTCAACGCGGTTGTGCCTTCAATCTTCAATGCGGCCGCCGTCATGGCGATCGCCATTGTGAACAGTGCAACTGAAATAGCCTTGCGCATAATGCCACCTCCAAGTCGACCGTGCTTTCGCGCTTTCGAAGTGATTGTACGTCGAACAATACGCGTGCTGCCAAACGCACTAGCGACTTCCTCTAAGTTGCGTTTCACCCCTCCCACCATGGATACTGAACAAAGCCCACCATGAAGACGAACCTTTCTTCCGCCGCCCCGTCGCAACTGGAAACCGATTGCCTGGTCGCCGTGGTTCTCGACCATAGCGAAACAGAAAAAACCAAAACCGAGAAAGCCGAAAAAAACAGGTTTTCGCCCGCGCTCGAATCCGCCGATGCCGCCGTTCGTGGAGCCGCCAAAGACCTAATTTCCAGCGGCGAAGTTACCGGCAAGCCCTTCGAAACCACGCTTCTCCACAATCCTGCCGGAGTTAGAGCGAAGCGCCTGCTCCTCCTCGGCGGCGGCAAAGCTAAGAATTTTTCCGCCGCGGATTTGCGCAAACTGGCGGGCGCAGCCGTGCGCACGTTAAAAGGCAAAAGCGTCCGCAACTTTGCCATTGTTCTCCCAGAGAATGGTATTCCCGCTGCCGAAGCTGTCCGCGCCATTGTCGAGGGAGCCTTTGTTGGCGATTTCGATCCTGGCTATTACAAAAGCGATCGAAAGGAAAAAGACAAAGATCAGAAAATCGACGCATTCACCATCGTCGTGCCCGGCGACACCAAAGCGCTTGAAAGCGCCCTGCAAGCCGGACGCATTGTAGCCGAGTCGCAGAATTTTACCCGCGACCTGGTCAACGAACCATCCAACCGTATGACTCCCACCATCCTCGCCGAGCGCGCCAAGAAAATGGCCGAAGAAGTTGGACTCAAATGTGAAGACTATGGCGCCGACAAGATCCGCCAACTCAAGATGGGAGCTTTTTGGGGGGTCGCTCAGGGTTCCGATGAACCGCCCGCGCTGATCGTCCTGCGTTACGATCCCAAAGACGCCGCAAAAGATGTACATCTCGGCCTGGTCGGCAAAGGCGTCACTTTCGACACCGGAGGCATCTCGATCAAGCCAGCCGATGGCATGGAGAAAATGAAATATGACATGGCCGGAGCCGCCACCATGATCGGCGCCATGCGCGCCATCGCCCTGCTCAAGCCAAAAGTGAAAGTCACCGCCATTATCTGCGCCACCGAAAACATGCCGAGCGGCAAAGCGCAAAAGCCCGGGGACGTCCAGATCGCGATGTCCGGCAAATCCATCGAAATCATCAACACCGATGCCGAAGGACGCCTAATCCTGGCCGACGGCCTCACCTACGCCCGCCAACTCGGCTGCACCCATTTAGTCGACGCGGCTACGCTAACCGGCGCAGTCGTAGTAGCTCTTGGCTACGTCAATGCCGGAATCTTCGCCAGCACCGACGAAATGTACGATCGCTTCGCCAAAGCCCTGAATCAAGCTGGCGAAAAAATGTGGCGTCTTCCGCTCGATGACGAGTACAAAGAGCTGCTCAAGTCAAACATCGCCGACATGACCAACGCCGGCACCCGTTGGGGAGGAGCCATCTTCGCCGCCATGTTCCTCAAAGAATTCGCGGAAGAAACCCCATGGATTCACCTCGACATCGCCGGCACCGCCTGGATGGAAGACAACAAACCGTGGATCGCCAAAGGCCCATCAGGAATCGCGCTGCGGAGTCTGGTGGAATTTGTCAGCAGCTATGCCGCGTGATCGTCCGGCCGTGATCGTCGGGTATGGATGGTCAGGCCGTCGGAAATTGATCGGCGCATCCCGCTGCGCCCACAGTACCGCCAGGTTGGTCACGATTTCGGCGCCGTTCGACAACTGGCGAAAGCAGGAAATCTTCGGTCTCGATCCGCTCAAATCAAAAGCGTAAACCGCGCCCCATTCTTGCGAATATGCGACTGGAGTCGGCGAGCAACCACTGAACGCGTGCGAGCAATCGGCTTGGCTACCGACGAGAGCACGTTGCTCGCGTAGTAACTGTCGCGCCAACGCCGCAATTCTTTCTCCAGATTCATATCTTAGGGAGTCTGCCTCAATCCGGCGTACGGCCGCAACGAACACTCTGTGTTCCGGTTCGCCGTCGCCTGAATCCTTTGCGTTTAAACTCTTATCATAGACCTTAGTACCCATGGATCTTCCCGGCAAAATTCGAACTCTGCCCACGTCCGCCGGCGTCTACCTCTACAAAAACGCCGAAGGCGAAGTCATCTATGTGGGCAAGGCTAAGAACCTCCGCTCGCGTGTCTCCTCCTACTTTCACGAGGGTCGCTGGGGAGACGCAAAAACCGGCACGCTGGTCCGCGAAGCCGTTGACGTCGACTACATCGTCGTAGCCAACAATAAAGAAGCGTTGGCCTTAGAGAATCACCTCATCAAGCAGAAGAAGCCGCGCTTCAACATTCTGCTGCGCGACGACAAGACCTATCCCTACGTAAAACTCACCCTGGCCGAGCGCTACCCCAGAGTCTATGTAACCCGCCGCCTCCGCAAAGACGGCAGCGCTTATTACGGACCCTACTTCCCTGCCAATCTTGCCTACCGCATCGTCGATCTCATCCATCGCCACTTCATGATCCCATCCTGCAAAGTGGATCTCACCCGCTATCATCCCCGTCCCTGCCTGCAGTACTACATCCGGCGCTGCCTCGGACCATGTGTCGAAGCGCTCACCACGCCCGAGATTTACTCCGAGGCCGTCCGCGACGTGAAACTTTTCCTGGAAGGGCGCCAGACCGACCTCGTCAAATCCCTGCGCGACCGCATGTCCGAAGCCGCCGCCGCGCAGGAGTTCGAGCGCGCCGCCCGGTATCGCGACCTGATCTCCACTGTCGAGCAACTACAAGAAAAGCAGCGCATAGCTTCCGTTGAAGGAGACGACGCCGACGTCTTCGGATACCACTACGAAAATCAGATGCTGGCCGTTAACCTCTTTCATATGCGAGGAGGAAAAGTCCTCGATCGACGAGAATTCTTCTGGGAAGATCTCCCCGAATTCGCGCAGCAACCCGATCGACCTGAAGACACCGATAGAGAAACGGGCGCAATCGTCTCTCCCACAGCCGACGACTTTTACCCCGCCGAATTCTTCTCCGCCCTGCTCAAGCAACTCTATCTCGCCCAACCCTACGTCCCTCGAAATATCTACGTCCCCGTCGACTTCGAAGACCGCGAAGAACTGGAGGAAGCGCTGAGCGAGCAACTAGCCGGAGAAGGCGGACGAGCCACCCGAGTCCACATCGACGTCCCGCAGCGCGGAGAAAAACGTGAACTGATCGATCTAGCGGGCACCAACGCGAAACAGTCCTACGATCAACGCTTTCGAATCATGAAGCCCAACGCCAAAGCCGTACAAGAAGCCCTGCAGGAGGCGTTCGGCCTACCCGATCCGCCGAAGCGCATAGAATGCTTCGACATCAGCCACATTCAAGGAGCCGAAACCGTTGCCTCCATGGTCGTCTGGGAGGACGGCAAGATGAAGAAATCCGATTACCGCAAATTCATCATCAAAACTGTCGCAGGCGTCGACGATTTTGCCAGCATGCGAGAAGTCGTAGCTCGTCGTTACAAAAGATTGTGCGAAGAGAAAAAAACCATGCCCAGTCTCGTCCTCATCGACGGAGGCCTCGGCCAGCTCCACGCCGCCGCGCAGGCGCTCGAGGCCCTCGAGATCATCAACCAGCCCTTAGCCGCAATTGCGAAACGAGAAGAAATCATCTACGTTTACGGACAGGATAGCGACCCTGTCGTACTCGATCATCATTCGCCCGTCCTACATCTCGTTCAAATGATCCGCGACGAGGCCCATCGTTTTGCGGTAACCTACCATCGCAAGCGCCGCCAGATCCGTGACCGAGCCACTGAACTAAGGGAAATCCCGGGAGTCGGCGAGTCCACAACGCGCCGCCTGCTGGAACATTTCGGCAGTCTGCAAGCCGTGAAACAAGCGGACGTAGCGGCTCTATCCGCCGTTGTCACCAGAGTTCAAGCACAAGCCATACTCGAACACTTCAAGAATGCCAGCACGACCTAAGAAGCTGAAAAGCGTATTTCCATGAGCCTATTCAGTAAGAAAAAGCCCGCGTCGGTCATCATGACAACCGGCCACTTCGAACTGGAACGCGACGGACACCTCGCCACCTTGAAATACACCGTAGCCGGAAACATCCTGGCCCTGATCCACAGCGAAATTCCCGAGTGCCTCCGAGGCACCGGCATTGCGTCAACCCTGGCCAGGACGGCCTTGGATTGGGCGCGGGAACAGAAAATGAAAGTAGATGTAGTCTGCCCCTTCGTCGCCGCGTTTCTGGAAAAATATCCCGAATATTCAGACCTGGTGCTGCACTAAGTGGGCTTCTCACCGTTGCGATCTAGCGGCCGTCTTTAACCTTGGTCGCCAAAAACGACTTCACCACAATCTGATTAGGCTGCATACCCACGGGAATAATCGTCAGCAGCGAATATTCGGAGGGCTCCAGTTTCCGCGGCTGCCGCTTCTGAATAACCGCCAAATCTCCCGAACCAGTGTCCAGCACCAGCAGATAGTTCTGATTCTGCGACAGCGCCAGCGCATCAGGATGGGTTCCTACCGGCAAATAAGCAACGATCTTGCCGAGATCGATGTCGTAGACCGCGACGTTGTTCGACCCGAAGTTGGAAATATATAACCGTGAGTTATCGAGCGACACCACGCCACGCGTCGGCTGCGTCCCTACCAGGTAACTTCCTGAAACTTCGTTCGGAGAAGTCTCGATGATCGAAATACTGCCGGCGTCGAAGTTGAAAGCGATCAGTTCCCCGCCATCCGGCTTCAAAGCCAAGCTCACGGGAGACTTTCCCACATCGAGCAGCGCCAGCAATTTGTCATTCTTAATATCGAGGCTTGCCACTTGCCCCGATCCCGAGCACGAAACAAAGGCCTTCGCGGAATCAGGCAGAATCGCAATATCCTCGGGATGAATGCAGATGTTGATCGAAGAGCGCACCACCATCCTGGCCGTGTCGATGATCGAAACCGAATTATCGCCGCGATTACTCACCACCACCGTCGATCCGTCGGCTGAAACCCGCGCCAATCCCGGCGCCGCGCCCACATGCAGCGTCGCCGCAATTGTCCGGCGATCGAGATCGATCACAGAAATGTTGTCCGATTTGGAGTTCGCCACATAGGCGCGCCGGCCGTCAGGCGAAACATCAATAAAGTAGGGCCGCCCGAATATGCCGATCGTGGCCACAACCTTATTCTGCTCGGCATCAATCACGCTGATGTTTGAAGATCCCGCATTGACCGCATACACTTCATTGCGCTTAGGATTCGCGGCAACGCCCGTCGGTTCCGCGCCCACCGATAGCGTTCTAATCGGCATAAAACTGCGCAGATCGATAACCGTAACGGTATTGCTCTTACCGTTAGTTATGTATGCGTATTCGCGGTAAAGAGGGCCGTAGCTGGGGAGAGTGCGCTCGTGAAAGTAGTACCACCCAACGCCCAGGACTATCGGGACCAGTACGGTAATGAATAGAAGTTTGCGCAAAAATCAGTCCGCAGAAATTATCGCTTCGGCATGAACTGAAGTTGATTTAGGCACCGTGCGTCCCAGCACCGCCGCAATCTGCGTCACCTGTTGCATCAGCGCATCGAACTGATCGGGATAGAGCGACTGCATGCCATCCGACAACGCACGATCGGGATCGTGATGCACCTCAACAATCAAGCCATCTGCTCCCACCGCAACCGCCGCTCGCGATAGCGGAGTTACTTTGTTACGCTTGCCGGTTCCGTGACTTGGGTCAACCACAATCGGCAAATGGCTCAGCCGCTGCACCGCAGGCACAATACTCAGATCGAGCGTATTACGAGTGTGATCCGCAAAGGTTCGCACACCTCGTTCGCAGAGCACAACGTTGTAGTTGCCTTCGCTCATGATGTACTCAGCCGCCATAAGAAATTCTTCCAGCGTCGCGGAAATGCCTCGCTTCAGCAAAACCGGCTTGTGGGCGCGTCCCGCGCGTTTAAGCAGCGAGAAGTTCTGCATGTTGCGTGCGCCGATCTGGATGACATCCGCATACTGGTCGACCAGGTCGAGCGATTCATAGTCCACAGCTTCCGTAACGATCAGCAAGCCGAATTGTTCCCGGATTTCGGCCATGATCTTAAGACCTTCTTCGCCCAGTCCCTGAAAAGAATACGGAGAAGTTCGGGGCTTGTAAGCGCCTCCACGGAAGAATTGCGCTCCGGCTCGGGCAACGCGCTCCGCCGTCGCGAAAGCTTGTTCGCGGGTCTCAATCCCGCAAGGTCCCGCGATGATTGCCAGGTCGCGGCCTCCGATCGTCACCGGCTGCGAGTGCCCATTCGCCGCCGCGAATTTAATAACGGTGTTGTCCGGCTTGGTGTCGCGGCTGACCAGTTTGTACGGCTTCGAGACCCGGATGACTTCCTGCACGCCCGGCATTTCTTCGATCGATCCGGCCTCGACCTCGCCTTTGTTGCCGGTGATCCCGATGGCGGTGCGCTGCGCGCCCGGCATGGAATGCGGACGGTACCCGAGAGCCTCAATCTTCTTGCAAACCGCGCGGACCTGCTCTTCCGTGGCCTGCGACTGCATCACTACTAACATAGGAACCTCGAAACCATACCCCGAAGTAAGAGTGTAGCTTTGCCGCGCAGGAAGGGCAATTCGGTTGGCGACGCGATCGTCACGGGATTCTCTCGACCCCAGCGCTGAATCATTCAACGAAAAAGTTGAATATCAACTACCGGATCAGCGACGGGCCAATTTCTCGCGTATCTACTGCGGTTTTCGTCTGAAACCGGCCTCCCAGTTGGCAGATGGTGTAGCCAGCGGCCCGCGTTTCATCGGAACCAGGATCATCGCGAGTCACACGATAGCTTCGAATGTAGTAGCAGACGTCGTTCTCCTCTTCTGACTTGCGCAGAAGATGCAGCGGACGCGAAGACGCGACAATGTGAGCCCGAAAATCAGGCGAAACCGCGAGGCCATTTAGTTGAGGCTGATCAGAAACGTCGTTCTTCTGTTTGGAAGTTTGAGCCGGGGAAGTGGCGGCGCTCAGAGATAACAGCGACGAAAATAACACAAGCGATGCAATGCGCGGTAGGAGCATAAACACCCTCCTCCTTATTGTTTCCGTTCTATGCCGGAATTGTAAGCCTCGATCTCCCCGAATGTACAGAGTCGGTCGAGAGCCTCGCCACCAGAGCCTTGCCGCTCCCCGACGCGCCTCGTCGTTGCTCGCCGTTGTAAGATAAAGCTTTACCCTTTACTCAAATATTCTCTTCTATATACATCACATCTATGGCACAGCAAGACAACACTAGCTCGTCAGGCCCCGACAATCGTCCAGATGCCCGTTCAGACGACCGTTACGACGCGCAGCGTATCGAGAAAAAATGGGCTGACCGCTGGCTGAGCGAGCCCTCGCTCTACGCCGCCGAAGCTCATCCCACCAAGCCGAAGTTCTACGTCTTGGAGATGCTTCCCTACCCTTCAGGCGCGCTCCACATGGGCCACGTCCGCAACTATTCCATCGGCGATGCGCTCGCCCGCTACATGTGGATGAACGGATACAACGTCCTGCATCCCATGGGCTGGGATTCGTTCGGCTTGCCGGCCGAGAATGCTGCGATCAAAAACAACACTCCTCCGCGGGAGTGGACGCTAAGAAACATCGCAGCGATGAAGACGCAGATGGCGCGCCTGGGCTTTGCCTATGACTGGTCGCGCGAAGTAACCACTTGCTTGCCGGAATATTACCGCTGGAATCAGTGGTTCTTCTTGAAGCTTTACGAAGCCGGCTTGGCCTATCGCAAAAAGAGCCGCGTGAACTGGTGCCCAGTGTGCTGCACCGTACTGGCCAATGAACAGGTAGTCGGTGGCATGTGTTGGCGCCACGAAGACACTCCAGTTGAACAGCGCGAACTCGAGCAGTGGTTCTTGCGCATCACCAAATATGCCGACGAGTTGCTGCGCGATCTGCAGCACATGCCGGGCTGGCCCGAAAAAGTTCGCGTCATGCAACAGAACTGGATCGGTCGCAGCGACGGCACCCTGGTCGATTTCGACCTCGGCGGCACCGTCGGATCCGCCGGATCGACCATCACCGTATTTACCACGCGTGTCGATACGATTTTCGGAGCGACCTCCGTCCAGTTAGCGCCTGAGCATCCCATCGTCCGCGACATGGTCGCTCGCGACGCAACTCTGCGCGCCAAAGTTGATGAATTGATCGCCGAACAGCGCAAGGCCAAAGAAGCCGGAGACATCGGCAACATCGAAAAGCACGGCGTCTTTACCGGACGCTACGCCAAGAATCCTTTCACCGGCGAAGCCGTTCCAGTTTGGGTTGCGAACTACATCTTGATGGACTACGGCACCGGCGCAATCATGAGCGTGCCCGCGCACGACGCACGCGACTGTGAGTTCGCCAAGAAATATGGACTCGAAATGCGTTTGGTGATCTTGCCGGCATCCACCGATCCCGAAGAAACCATGGCTGAGCCCGAGCTCCCGTTCACCACCATGGACGGCATCCTGGTAAATTCAGGCGAATTCAGCGGATTAGGTTGCGCCGAAGCGATTGCGGCCATGTCGGCCTACGCCGCAAAAAACAATTTTGGCAAAGCCACCGTCACCTTCCGCTTGAAAGACTGGGGAATCTCTCGCCAGCGCTATTGGGGAACGCCAATCCCCATGGTCTATTGCGACAACGATGGCATCGTGCCCGTGGCCGAAAAAGATTTGCCGGTGATTCTGCCCGACAACGTTCCCATCACCCTCGCCGGCGGATCTCCGCTCGCCAGCGTACCCTCATTCTTGAATACCACCTGTCCGAAATGTGGAAGCCCCGCCCGCCGCGAGACCGACACCATGGATACCTTCGTCGATTCCTCCTGGTACTTCTACCGCTATACCGACGCGAAAAACGACACGGCTCCTTTTGATTCCGCCAAAGTCAATTACTGGTTTCCCATCGATCAGTACATCGGCGGAGTCGAACACGCCATCCTTCACCTCATCTACTCCCGCTTCTGGACCAAGTTCATGCGCGACATGGGCCTGGTAAAAAATGACGAACCCGTGGCGCGGTTGTTTACCCAGGGTATGGTAATCAAAGCCGGCGCAAAAATGTCAAAGAGTAAAGGCAACGTAGTCTCTCCCGACGAAATGGTGGAGCGCTACGGAGCCGACGCCGTACGCATGTACACCTTGTTCGCCGCACCTCCAGAAAGAGACTTGGATTGGCAGGAATCGGGCATTGAAGGGATTCAACGCTTCCTGGGTCGGGTGTATCGCTTCTTCCTGCGGAACGCTTCGTCAGAAACCGCTTCCACCGCGAGTCCAGAGGTTTTGTCTGCACCGGCTCGGTCGCTTCAACGTAAGCTTCACCAGACAATCAAGCGCGTTACCACCGACTTCCAGGGACGCTGGCATTTCAATACCTGCATCGCAGCCATCATGGAACTGGTCAATGACATCTATGCGGCTGAGGACGCGCGTGCTGCCGGAGAAATTCCAGATTCCTTGATCCTGAAATTGAAGCGCAGCATCGCGTTGCTGCTCGCTCCCATGGCTCCCTACATGGCTCACGAACTCTGGGAGATGACCGGCGAGACCGGCAGTCTCCTCAAAGCTCCGTGGCCAAAATACGAGGCAGTATTGGCCGCCGAAGATGAGATCGAAATTCCCGTGCAGGTAAACGGCAAACTCCGCGGACTGGTTATGGTTCCCGCAGAGGCCGGCGAGGATGCCATCAAGCACGCCGCGCTGGCGGACGAGAAAGTGAAGGCTGCCATCGCCGGAAAGCAAACGGTGAAGGTCATCGTCGTGCCAAAAAAGTTGGTCAACATTGTTGTGAAGTAAGAAAGTGGTCAAGTAAACAGTTATGAAGTAAAAAAGCGGACCCCTCCTGACTCAGGTCCGCTCAAATCATCCATGGGTTGCGCAGCCGAAGCCGCAAAACCAATCCTAACTGCCCAACACCAGCGCTTGTTTCCGCTTGCTGAAATCAATCTCGCTGATAATTTTTGCGTTGTCCCCGCTCGGTATCACAATCACCGAATCGTAGGCAGCGGGCTCTTGCAGATCTTTCAGTGTCCCTTCCGTCGTGGCCACGGTTTTACCATGCTGAAGAATCGTAACTTTGACCGCTCCGCCGCCTGCGTCCGTCCACTCCGCTTTGTAGTCTCCGGGACGAAGTTCCGTGGACCCGATGCGAACCTTGTCTTGTATGGTGAAATTGCCTTCGTTCTTGTTGCCATTCCGCGCGACGGCAAAAGGGATAGTTGCGACGGCCAACGTAAGCAACGCTAGCGACATCAAGCGAGTGTGCATAGTGAATCCTCCTCGAACAAATACTGAAACGCTGATCGGCTGGACGACCATTCGAATATCCAACCGATGGATTGAACAACTAAGTCCGAATCAGCATTTGAACGTCACGCTGCACGTACGTCGCGCCCACAACACGGAGTCGGCCTGCTTTTTCACAAATAATTCTGTCACCGTTAGGGATGCTGCGCCCCACGCGCCGGTCGCAGAATCTAAGCCATTTCGGGATTAAAGTTCGATGTAAAATTCCACCTTACTTAACAACACAGCTGGCAGATGTCTGCACCTGCTTTACAGCTCCGAACTAAATTTGAGACACTCATCCGTGGAAACCCAATCCATCGCTGCTCTATCCGAAACCGTTCAATCTACCGTCCAATCCATCGTTGTCCTCGACTTCGGCGCGCAATATTCGCAATTAATCGCCCGCCGCATTCGCGAACTTAAAATCTTCTCCGTCGTCCTCCCCTTCAATGCGAGCCTCGAGGAAATTCGCAGCTACTCTCCCGCGGGAATCATTCTTTCCGGCGGCCCATCCTCCGTCTACGACACCGACGCGCCGCTCGCCGACAAAAAGGTCTTCGAGCTCGGAGTGCCCGTCCTCGGCATCTGCTACGGCTTGCAGTTCATGGTCTATGCTCTCGGCGGCAAAGTCGTTCCAGCTGCCAAGCGCGAATATGGCCATGCCAAAGTCGATATTCAGCAATCTGACTCTCAACTTTTTCACGGACTCCCAAACCAACTGGCCGTCTGGATGTCGCACGGCGACTCAGCCGAAGAATTACCTCCGGGATTCCGCCTGACGGCGAAGACTCCGAACGCGGTTGCTGGCATCGAGAATGCTAAACGCAAAATGTGGGCGGTGCAGTTTCATCCCGAGGTGCATCACACTCCGCTCGGTGCGGACATTCTGCGCAACTTCGCGGTTAACATCTGCGGAGCGAAGCCTTCGTGGACTCCGCAGCACTTCATCGACACCACTGTCGCACAAGTAAGGCAGCAAGTCGGCAGCGGTCGCGCCATCTGCGCGCTTTCGGGCGGAGTCGATTCTTCTGTCGCGGCTGTGCTTGTCGACCGCGCCATGCGCGATGCTTCCGGCCACTCGCGCCTGACCTGCGTCTTCGTCAACAACGGAGTCTTGCGCAAAAACGAATTTGAAAAAGTTCAGCAGAACATGCGCGACAATCTCGGACTCAACCTTGTCGCAGTCGATGCCACTGAGCGCTTCATGAAGCGGCTCGCTGGAGTCGCCGATCCCGAGACGAAAAGAAAAATTATCGGCAACGAGTTTATCGAGGTCTTCGACGACGAAGCTAAACTCCTGCTTCAAAATAATAAAGACAAAGAATCCGGCGAAGTCGAGTGGCTGGTTCAGGGAACGCTTTATCCTGACGTCATCGAATCCCGTTCTGTGCGCGGCCCGTCGCAGATCATCAAGTCGCATCACAACGTTGGCGGATTGCCGGAGAAGATGAAGCTCAAGCTGATTGAGCCGCTGAAAGATTTATTCAAAGATGAAGTCAGACGCATTGGCCGCGATCTCGGAATGCCTGAAGATATCCTGCAGCGCCAGCCATTTCCTGGACCTGGACTCGCCGTACGAATTTTGGGTGAAGTAACTAAAGAGCGCGCCGACCTTCTCCGCGATTGCGATGAGATTGTTGTTGCTGAGATCAAGAAGGCTGGCCTCTATCAAAAAATCTGGCAGTCGTTTGCTGTGCTCCTGCCCGTGATGTCGGTCGGAGTGATGGGCGACCAGCGTACATACGGTTACACCTGCGCCGTTCGCGCCGTGAATTCCGAGGACGGCATGACTGCCGACTGGGTTCCGCTGCCGTATGAGGTGCTGAAGGAAATTTCCAATCGCATCGTGAATGAAGTCCGCGGTGTGAATCGGGTGGTGTATGACATCACTTCGAAACCTCCGGGGACGATTGAGTGGGAGTGAGTTCCCGCAATATAAATAAAGACGTTTGGCCGGGAGAATGCCATTCCCGCAAGTGTTTGATTAAACAAGAGTTGTGATCTCTCTTATGTCATCAATTCGAACGCTTTTCGCGTAATTGTATGACCCCTCCCCCCCTACCATTTTTAGGTTAAATTGCTAATTCTAAACAACTTACCCGCAAAGTATTCAAAAAAAAGGAGTTAATGGTTTTCGATCTGTTTCTTGTTGCTGGATCCCGGTTTCGTCCCGATCAGTTTGTCAAGTCCTGTGTGGGGAATCGAAAATGTCAAAGAGCGCTTGGCCGCCTCTGGAGGCGGGCACACGCTTCGCTGCTGCGATCTGCGATTGATTTTCGCATGGTACGGAAATGGTGTCTGTGACGGCGGTCACAGTGCGGATGTGATGAAGAAAGTGATGGACGGAGTGGGCGGGAGTTGGGTGGGAGTTCTCCCTTCGAGCCAAGAGGACTTGTTGGAAACTGACTGGCTTCGCCAGCTTCCCTCGCCATCATCGCACCGCAATTCAGGCGAGCGTGGAAATGCCGCACGAACGAAGAAACTCGTAAGTGCCGTCGTAGAAGGACGGAAGACGCGTGCGGTCGAATGTGTCGCCCTTCGGAACAAAGAGAATCATTCCCTGCCTAGCTCGCGTCAAAATTACTCGATACGCGTTCTTGAGGTAGAGTCGCCTCGACTCATTAATCATCGATTGCCATTTTGTACCTTCGAAGGATTGATAGACCCAGATGCCATCCGTGTGATGGAAATCACCGTCCCAGCATGCCCCGACCCAATCGAGTTCAAGACCTTGGACTGCAAACTCGCTTGCCACATCTTCCAAATAATAGGAGGATCGAACATCCGTCCTGCCATTTAGAAACCAATTGACCGGTTCAATTTTTGCTTTGATGTGGATTCCTTCTGGCCGAAGGCGTTGAGCACCTGACGACGCAACCAGGCCGAAACGCTCTGTTCCGCGTGCTTGACTACGCAGCCAAGCCTTTGCTGCGGCAAGATCGCGAGTGAGATAGATGGGGTAGGCAGCTTCTATCTTTTTGTAGGTGACGCGTGCGGCTGCTGGTTCGTTGTCGACGATGTGACCAATCAATTCTGAGAGAGCTTCTGCCCGGAACGACCGCATCGAGACTGCGAGATGAAGATAGTCGTCCGAGTGAACTCGTGGCGATATTAGAAAGCGTTCCACTTGACCGGAAGAACCATATTCTGGCAGCGCCATGCGTGATGAGATATAAACTTCCCAACCGGGAAACCGGAGTTCGAGAGCATTAATCCATTCCGAGATGCCGGCTTCGCCAGTGTTGATCTCCTGACCTCCGCCGACAAGGCAAACGACCGTACACCAATCCGGATTTCGATCCATTACACTAATGAGAAATTCTGGCTCAGACATATTAAAGTCGCGCTGCCCTCGTTTGCGCTGCATAAAGCTAGCAGCTTGTTGACGGGTCCAAGCGCGCTGAGCTTCGTCAAATACAACAACTTTCTCAACTGGAATAGTGTGATTTCCGACGTACTCATCTCGGAAATGATGGATATTCTGGATGAAACTGCGCACCTCGCGCTCGGCCTCCTTTTTCGAAACGCCTTCGCGGGCGGCTTTGTCACGGGTAAGGGCCTCTCGAAGAACGTCAACCAGTGGGCCGTTGCCTGAAAGAAAAACGGCGTGCTCATCGAGATGTTCAACTGAGCGCCGTGTGGCGATATTCAGCCCGGCTAGAGTCTTACCCGACCCTGGCACGCCAGTCACGAAGCAAATTGCTTTCGAACGGTTTTGCCGAGCTCGATCGATCACAGCGCTGACGCTCGCGCTGGTTTCCTGGAGGTTCTTCGCACCGCTGTCCGATCGCGAGATCGCAATTACGCTATGTGCGCGATATAGTACCTCCGCTGCCTGAATAATGGTAGGCGTCGGCCTGTAACCCCGAGCCATCCATTCGTCAATGTTGAGATTCGGGAAAACTCGCGCGGAGCAAATAGCGTCGATCAGTGTGCATAGGTCAGTCTCATTTGTTCCGATCGGTGAAGCAACGAGGTCTTTGGCAAATATGATCTCGGGTAGGGCTGAGATTCAGCATTCGTTGAGACCAACACCGGAACGATAGGCACTGTGTGACTGCCTTCATGAAAGTTCTTCAGATCGAGGGCGTAGTCTTCAACTTGATCAAATGCAGCTGAAGTATGCTCAACCGCCCCGGCTTTGAACTCGATCACGAAAACAATGTTCTCTTGAATTAATATGACGTCTACGCGCTTCCCCATTCTTGGAATATAAAATTCTAGGAAGATTCTTCCTTCAGGCCGGCTGGCGAGAGAAGATTTGAGGATCGAAATCTGTTGAAGCCAGGCCCAGCTTTGTTGCTCTTCTAAGGTGTGATGATGCTTGGCTGTAAGAACGCCGAGAATACATTCCGCATCATCCTTGAGGAAGCTAACTACGGTTGCATCGTAATAGGCCTTAATTGGCATTCCGGATTATTATTGCGCGTCCTGCCTTTGCGGAGTATACCCTGCGCGAAACTCGGGGACAGGAAACGGTCCCAGTGACTAGTTCGAATCGCGCCCGAAAGAGAAGCGCAAAACGGCACACACCACATTCATTCATGCGGAACTAAGCTGGGCCAGACGTTTCCCCAAGCGCTGTTGTCATCTTGGAATTCTGATTTCGATCGAGGTTTGTGGTTCCCACTTTTGCGCACAAAACGCGCAAGAATGGGGCAGCCTCGGCGGATTACCTGTCGGCCAAAAATCGAGTTTGTCGGGAGAATCCCTTGCGGCGGCGGTGCATGGGGACAAGCACACGGGGTCTTTCGACTCCGCACTACTCGCTTCGCTCACAGCGCTCCGCTCAAGATGACAGAGTGGGGAGGGCGTTAAGCACGTCCTCGAAGGAAAAGTTCGTGGTTCCCACTCTTGCGCACACAACGCGCAAGAATGGGGCACCCTCGGCGGATTAGCTGTCGGCGAAAATCGGGTTTATTGGGAGAATTCCTTGCGGCGGCGGTGTGTGGGGGAAGAACGCGGGGTCCCTTCGGCTTCGCTCAGGGCAGGCTCTTCGACTCCGCGCTGCTCGCTTCGCTCGCGTGAATTGTTATCCCAAACGAAGCGAGAGGTTAGGATTTTGCGGCGAACAGCAGGTCCTTCGCTTCGCTCAGGATGACAACTTTATTGGGGATGGCTAGATATTGGGCGATGCGGGAGTGACCTCTCCCATTGATGATTTCGCACTCGGCGAACTACCATATCCCTATGCCTGTTGATACTGAAACTTCTGCATCTTCTTATACGCGCATTCGCGCTCCGCGGGGTTCTGCGCTTTCTTGCAAAGGATGGCAGCAGGAAGCGGCTTTGCGCATGTTGATGAACAATCTTGATGAGGAAGTTGCCGAGCGCCCGCAGGATTTGGTGGTTTATGGGGGGACGGGCAAGGCGGCGCGGAATTGGGATTGCTATCACGCGATTGTCCGGTCGTTGAAGGCGCTGGAGAATGACGAGACGCTGCTGGTGCAGTCGGGCAAGCCGGTGGGGGTGTTTAAGACGCATGAGTATGCTCCGCGAGTGCTGATTGCGAATTCGAATCTGGTTGGGCATTTTTCTAACTGGGAAGAGTTTAATGAACTCGAACGCGCGGGCCTGATGATGTATGGGCAGATGACGGCGGGGTCGTGGATTTATATCGGCTCGCAGGGGATTATTCAGGGAACCTACGAGACGTTCAACGCTGCCGCCGATAAACATTTTGGCGGAGACCTGAGCGGCAAACTCATCGTCTCCGGCGGTATGGGGGGCATGGGCGGAGCGCAGCCGCTGGCGGCGACCATGACGGGCGCGGCGTTTCTGGGAATTGATGTCGATCCCGAACGGATTAAGAAACGGCTGAAGACTGGGTACTGCGATTTTATGGTGAGTACGCTGGATGAGGCGCTGCGCATTCTTAAGAACGCGGTCCGCAAGAAAGAAAATATTTCGGTCGGGCTGGTGGGTAATTGTGCGGACATTATTCCGGAGCTTGCGGAGCGCGGAGTGGTGCCTGACATTCTCACGGATCAGACTTCGGCGCATGATCCGCTGAACGGATATGTGCCGAATGGCATGACGTTTGACGCGGCGTTGGAGTTGCGGAAGAGCGATCCGCAGGCTTATCAGGAGCGGTCGCTTGATGCCATGGCGAAGCATGTTGAAGGCATGTTGCGCTTGCAGGAAATGGGCTCAGTCACTTTTGACTACGGAAACAATATCCGTACTTTTGCTTATCAACGCGGCGTCAAGAACGCGTACGCCTTTCCGGGATTCGTTCCGGCGTATATTCGTCCGCTGTTTTGTGAAGGACGAGGACCGTTCCGCTGGGCAGCGCTTTCGGGCGAAGCTTCCGATATAGCGATCACTGACGATCTGGTGCTGGAACTTTTCCCTGAGAATCGCAGCCTGCGCCGCTGGATTGAACTGGCCCGCAAGCGCATCAAGTTCCAGGGATTGCCAGCACGCATCTGCTGGCTCGGATACGGCGAGCGTGCGAAGTTTGGCCTCGCAATTAACGATCTGGTGAAGAAAGGTACGATCAAAGCTCCCATCGTGATTGGGCGCGATCATCTTGATTGCGGTTCGGTCGCCTCTCCCTTCCGCGAAACCGAGAGGATGAAAGATGGCTCCGACGCGATTGCCGATTGGCCCTTGCTGAATGCCCTGCTAAACACTGCCGCAGGCGCAAGCTGGGTTTCCATCCACAATGGCGGAGGAGTTGGCATCGGCTATTCTCTTCACGCCGGTCAAGTCACCGTCGCCGACGGCACCGAAATGATGGCCAAGCGCATCGAACGCGTACTGACCACCGATCCAGGCATGGGCGTAATTCGGCATGTGGATTCCGGGTACGATGAAGCCAGGGAATTCGCGGAGAAGCAGCACGTGACAATCCCCATGGCGCGAGCGTGAAGAGACGCGGGACGCAATCACTCCTGCTGGTAAACATCGGCCAGTTACTCACGTTGCGATCGGAGGTTGCAGGCCCGCGACGTGGCCCTTCCCTTTCCGAACCAGGGATCATACGCGATGCCGCTGTGCTCTGCGTTGCAGGAAAGATTGTTTCGGTCGGCGCCACGAAAGATGCTCTTCGCGATCCGTGGCTCAGAAAGAATCGTAAGACGATCACAGAAATCGATTGCCATGGTCGCGTCGTGTTGCCGGGATTTGTCGATTCGCATACTCACCCAGTATTCACGCAGCCGAGACTGGTGGATTTTGAGGAGCGAATTTCGGGAGCAAGCTACGAAAAAATTGCTGAAGCTGGCGGAGGAATTCGCTCCAGCATCGCTGGCGTGCGCAAAGCCAGCAAAGGATCGCTAACGAAAATAATCGCTACCACCTTGACTGATCTTTCCCGTCACGGGACCACGACTGTAGAAGCCAAATCTGGATATGGCCTCAGCCTCGAATCCGAATTAAAGTCTTTGGCGGCGATTCGGGCCGCAGCCAGCGCGTTTCCAGGAACTGTAGTATCCACATTCCTCGGCGCGCACGTCGTCCCACCGGAATATCGCGGCCGTTCACACGAGTACGTAGGTTTGATTTGTAACGAAATGATTCCCGCAGTCGCAAAGCGCAAGCTAGCTCGGTTCGTCGACGTGTTCTGCGATCGCGGAGCCTTCAGTCTCGAGGAAACCGAGCGCATTTTCGCGGCCGCTGCGAAATGTCATCTCGGTGTGCGCGCTCATTTAGGTCAACTCAGCGAAACGCGGCTCGATGCGATTCTTCTACGTAATCCGGCTTCGCTCGATCATATGGACTATGTCAACGATGCGGATCTGCCCTTGCTCGCCCAAACCAGCACTATCGCGACATTTGTCCCCGGGGCGAACTACTTTCTTGGCCTGGCGCGATATCCAAACGCACGTCGCTTCATTGAATCCGGAGCAGCCGTAGCCTTGGCCACCGACTATAATCCCGGCTCTTCTCCTACGCTGAGTATGCCGATGGCGATGTCGTTGGCCTGCACCCAGATGAAGATGTCGCCGGCAGAGACTATTGCAGCCGCGACGATCAATGGCGCGTGGGCGCTTCGCGTGGCCGATAGCAAGGGCAGCGTGGAACCTGGCAAAGACGCCGATCTGGCACTGTTTGACGTGCATGATTATCGCGAGATCCCCTACTGGTTTGGCGCAAACCACTGCGTCTCGACCATCATGAACGGGAACCCGAGCGGCGATTTCGTTGGTTGACGAAATCCACAAAGAACAAAATCCAAAGCAGAATTCCTGCGTCGCATTTTGTTAGAGCGGCTAAGGGTTGTTATAATTCGGAAGTTCCGCACGGTCCAAGCGCATCGGCTTTTTTGCTTCGCGGCGTCCCGCCTGGTGAGAACGCAAGCATTACAAGAACAAGCGGCAGGCCTCAGGGGCCATCGTCGATTTGTGGACGGCCGATTTGTGGACGGTCGATTTGTGGACGGTCGATTTGTGGACGGCCGATTTGCGGACGGAAGTGCGTACCAGAAGTGGCCAGGTAGCTCAGGTGGTAGAGCGCAGCCCTGAAAAGGCTGGCGTCGGGGGTTCAACTCCCTCCCTGGCCACCACATTTTCAATCACTTGCAAGTCTTTATGGCGGCCCTAAATCCTCGCCTGCGCCATGCGGTTACAGCCACAAACGGATTTTAATAAATATTGCCCAAGCTGCTGGCGGGACAATAATTGTTTTCGACTATTGATACGGTGGAATCGCGGATGCTAACAACGTGGGGCGAGTAAATAGGCTGGAGAGAACTGTTGAATTTGCGCGTTCAACTACGACCGGTTATTTTTATCGCCCTTCTTCTGGCGGCGTGGCAAATCGCCGTGAGCCGAAATCCAGCTCACATCTTGCCCACTCCATTTGGCGTGATTGCCGGCATCGGAGACTTGCTGCGTCACGGATTGTTGTTCAAATACGTGGTGGCGTCATTATTTCGCGTCACCTGGGGCTTCACCCTGGCAGCCGTGCTCGCCGTTCCGCTCGGACTGACGGTTGGCTGGTATCGTCGGGCTGAGATGGCGGTCAGTCCGTTGCTGCAGATTTTTCGGCCTATTTCTCCGCTGGCCTGGATCCCTCTCGCGATTTTATGGTTCGGAGTGGGAGATTCTTCCTCGGTGTTTCTTATTTTTCTGGCGTGCTTCTTCCCTTTACTTCTTACGGCCATCAATTCGGTTCGAAACATTCCGTCTGTTTATATAAATGCCGGGCGCAATTTCGGTTTGCGCCGCTCGGAACTCATTTACCGCGTTTTGTTTCCCGCCGTTCTTCCGCAACTCCTGATCGGCCTGCGGATAACGCTGGGTGTGGCATGGCTGGTGGTGGTTGCCGCTGAGATGATTGCGGTCGACTCCGGATTGGGCTTCCTGATTGTCGATGCGCGCAATGCGGGCAACCGCTACGACCTGGTAGTGGGCGGCATGGTTATTATCGGGCTCATCGGTTTAGTGCTTGACACGGCTATGCGCTCACTGGAAACAGTAAAGTCATTTCGATGGGCGTATTCAACGGACTAGAAACACGAGGACTAATAATGTCGGCGGAAGCCAGACCTCCAGCAGATAAGGCTAAACTACGCGCAGACCACGTCCGCATGGTATTTACGCGCGACAGCAAAAGTACCCCGGTTCTCGAAGACATCAGTCTCGATGTTTCCGCGGGTGAATTCGTCTGCCTGGTTGGCCCCTCTGGATGCGGCAAGACCACTCTCCTGAACACAATGGCAGGGTTTCTTTCACCGACGAGCGGGAGCATCAGTATCGACGGCGAATTAGTGCGAGGCCCCGACGCTCGCCGTATTTTTGTGTTTCAGGAACGCGGAGTGTTCCCGTGGTTAACAGTCGAGGGCAACATCGCTTTTGGACTGGCTAAATTATCGCGCGCGCAACGGGAACAACGTGTCGCACACTACATCAAGATGGTGGGCTTACAGGGTTTTGAAGACGCCTATCCCTCGGAACTTTCGGGCGGCATGAAGCAACGGCTCGAAGTTGCGCGGGCTTTGGCCGTGGATCCAGATATGCTTTACCTTGATGAGCCGTTTGGATCGCTTGATTCGATCACTCGCCTCACGATGCGCGGAGAGTTGCTTCGGATTTGGGAAGCAGAGCGCAAGACCATAGTTCTTGTAACCCATGACATCGACGAAGCGGTTCAGTTGGCAGACCGAGTCGTCGTAATGAGCGCCCGTCCGGCAACGATTCAACGGATCGTACGCGTCGACATAGCGCATCCACGCGACATCAGCTCGCCCCGATATCTGGAACTTCGCGATGGGATTTTTGAGCAGATCGGACTGGCTCACAAAATATGAATTCGCTGGCGGAACCGCGGAAATGGGAGAGGTTTTTCTGGCCACTGCTGGCGTCGGGCCTGCTGCTGGCGGTTTGGTATTGCTCGGTCGTGTGGACGGCTACCAAGATTTTCCCTTCGCCTCTCCAAGTCGAAAAGGGCATAGTTGAGCTCTTTCACAGGAACGTTCTGTGGAGCGATATAGGTAGCTCCCTGCGGCGCGTAGCAATTGGATTTGGCGCCGCTACACTCGTCGGAGTCCCCTTGGGGTTAACGCTCGGTTGGTACCCAGCATTGAATCAGGTAGTGAATCCGGTATTGCAAATTCTAAGGCCGATTAGCCCAATCGCATGGATTCCGGTAGCGATCATTTTCTTCGGTATTGGCGATTACGCTGCGACCTTCCTGATATTTCTCGGGAGCTTTTTCCCTATAGTAGTCGCGTGCGTGAACGGCGTATCAAGCGTGCCGTCGGTCTACCGTCGCGCCGGCCGCAACTTTGGACTTCGGCCCATGCAACTTTTGACTAAAGTCGTTTTTCCAGCTGCCCTTCCGCAGATCATTGTTGGCTTACGTTTGGCATTGGGCATCGCATGGCTCGTGGTGGTTGCGGCGGAAATGGTCGCGGTCGATTCCGGACTCGGATACCTGGTCATCGACTCGCGAAATTCCGGTAAACGTTACGATCTTGTGGTTGCAGCCATGCTCATGATTGGCGTGATCGGATTGGCGCTCGACTGGGGCTTCCGCCGCATCGAGGCGATCAAATCAATCCGCTGGGGATTCGGCAATGCGTCTTAGAACCAAGATGCTGTTATTCGGATTCGGGTGGCTCGCCCTGATCTCGATTCTTCACGGTTATCTGAACGTGAATTGGGTAGCCGTTCTGAACGATCATCTTCCAATGGCTAAGCGGAGGATCACGGTGGCTTATATCCCCGTGACTTGCCAGCTCACATGTCCAGTGACCGACTATATTTCTAAATTCTCGGATAGCGGAGAGATTTTCCTGCCACGGTTGTTCCAGGGATTTCCCGAGATCAAAGAGGCTCTGATCGCCAACAAAGTTCAAGCTGCGTTCGTAGTTGCGCCACTGGCGATCGCCCTTGTGGCGCAGGGAGTTCCAATCAAAGTTGTGTATCTTGGGCACCGCTACGGCAGTGCAGTTGTCGTTCGAAAAGACGGACCGGTTCATACTTTTTTCGATCTCCGCGGGCGCACGGTTGCCATTCCAAGTCGCTTTTCCGACGAACGACTGCTTCTATTTCGCGCTATGAAGGTCTGGGGCATGAAGCCGGGGGACATCAAGATGGTTGAAATGGCTCCCCCCGATGTCTCAGGCGCACTCGCGGCAAAAGCCATCGACGGATTTTCGATGGGTGAACCTTTTCCGTCGCAGGCGGAAATGGGCGGTTACGGACGCATTCTGTTTCAGGCACGTGAATACTGGCCCGATTACATGTCATGCATTCTGGTAGTGCGGCAGGATCTGATCGATTCACGTCCGGAGGTCGTGCAAACTCTGGTGGATGGCATCGCCCGTTCCGGTTTGTGGCTCGACAAGGGCAAGCCGTATCGCGAGGATGCCGCAGATTTTGTCGGACGTCTTTATTACAACCAGAAACCGGCGCTGTTGCGCTGGGCGCTTACCAAACCCATGGACCGAGTTATCTACAGTCCGCTAGCCCCGCGCAAAGCGGACTTCGATATGGTTCGCGATCTGATGATTGAAACCGGCGTGCTCAATAAGAAGATTGAGTTCAGTGACTACACCGATACACGGTTTTCCGATGGAGCAGCTGGCGAGAGTGCATGGAAGTATGAGGCCGGAATCCCATCAGCTCAATAGAGTGCTGGAAACCAAGTCTGGCGGCGAAGCTTCATTCTCAAACTAAGGAGGTATGGCATGTTTCGTAGACGGTTTGTTCAGCTCATCGCAACTGCTGGTATGGGCAGCCTGGCATCGATGGTCACCGCGCAAGCGCAAGATAGGGAGACGGTCACTTATCGCGTCAAGGGATTTAGTTGCGTAACGTGCGCGGTGGGACTCGATACGGTGCTAAAGGAAAAAGATGGAATCGCCTGGTCGAAATCCAAGTACCCCGACGGAGTGGTGACGATAAAGTTTGATCCCAAGAAAGTCAACCAAGACTCGCTCAAAACATTAATTGCTGAGATGGGCTTTACCATCGAGGAAAAGCGATGACAAAATCGTCGACCACCAAGACTGCAGAGGCGAACCTTGCCGACAAGAAGGTCTACTCGGAAATCGCCGCGACGCTGAGAGAGTCGCTGAATCTACGGCAAACGCCGGTGGCTATAAGTTTAACTGACTCTGTACCTGCCGGCGTGAATAACTTCGAAGGTTATGCTCCCGCGGGATGTCGATTCTGGGAAGATGCCACGAAAAATGCGTTCGCAACGTCCGCGACCGACCACAAAATGTGCGCGATTGGCGTATACACGCACAATCTGCAGCCTTCGTCGATGCAACAGACGGACCTGCACGATGCTTTGCAGGTATTTAGCGATCTCGGCTATGTGACGTCGCAGGATTTGGCATTAATTCCCGTTCTGCCGACGCGGCCGAAATATATTGTCTATTGCCCGCTAGCGGAAACTCCGGTCTCACCAGACGTGGTACTAACATTCGTAAATGCGAATCAAACGCTCATTCTTTCCGAGGCGACACAACAGGTGGAGAATCAGAATCCGCCGGCAATGGGGAGGCCAGCATGCGCTGTGATTCCTCAGGTGATGAACACTGGACGCGCGGCGCTGAGTTCAGGATGCTGCGGAGCTCGGGCCTATCTGGACATACTGGATGACGGCATTGCCGTATTCGCTATTCCAGGAGCCAAGCTGGAAGCCTACGCTAGCCGGATTCAGGCTCTGGCGAAAGCGAACGGCGTGCTCGCCGCATTTCATAAAATTCGCCGACGCGACATTGCGGCGGGATTGACTCCGACAATTAAGGAGTCGCTGGCCGCACTGCAGGCCTCGCAGTAAATCGTGACTCGTGAAATCGCGACTAGCGCGATCCCGCATTCCGCGAAACGGGCATGAACTCTATCGGGATTGCAGAAACAATCCCATGACCTTCTCGAACCTTGATGAATTGATTGGGTTTTAAATTTGCAATCGAATCCTTCTGGCCGCTCGGCCAGACGATCTCCAGGCTCACAATCTTATTCGTGCCAGGCTTGCCCAGACCAAACGTCAAAGGCAGTTCGCTTTGCGATAAATAACTCGAACCAGTCTTTACCATTCCAAAAAGACGGGTGCCATTACTGGTTTTTACCGTTACTTTTGCTCCAATACCGTCGCGATTTGACCGTGTACCAATGGTTTTCACACGCAACATGTCATTTTGGTTTCCGTTCTCATTGCGTAGCAAGCGCGCTGGGCCGTTATTTTCAGTGATCACCAAATCGAGATCGCCGTCGTTGTCGAAATCTCCATAAGCCGCGCCGCGTCCCACAATCGGGCGTTGCAATGCAGGACCCACGTTTGCAGTGACTTCTTCAAATCTGTTCTTGCTCAGGTTGTGAAAAAGATGAGGTAGTTGCGCGTATTTGACGGTAGGCTGCACAATACTGACGTCATCGGAAACGTGGCCGTTGATGGCGAGAATATCCGGCAGTCCGTCGAGGTCGTAATCGAAGAAGAACGTGCCGAATGTGAGCGACTTGGCAGATATTCTGGCTATACCAGTCGCTGGCGCCAGATCGGTGAATAATCCCGACCCGTCATTGTGGTAAAGAGCCATTCCTTCATTTGTGAAGTTACCCAACACCAGGCTTTGCCATCCGGAACGGTCGTAATCCGCAGCATCGGTGCCCATACCTGCGCGCGCCGTGCCAGCCTCGCCGTAACCTACCCCAGAGGCAACACCGACGTCCGTAAACGTACCGTTGTGATTGTTGTGATAGAGCTTATTCGGCTCGGTATCGTTGCTAACAAACAGGTCCATCCATCCATCGTTGTCGTAATCCAGCAGTGCGACTCCGAGCGATTTGCTGCTGGGATCGTATAATCCCGCGCGTCGAGTTACATTCTCAAACGTGCCATCTCCTTTGTTATGGAAGAGAGTAGAGCTTTGACCTTTATACCGCTGGGGCGTGCAATACGATTTGTTTTTGTTATCGAGCGAGCAATATTGGTCGGTTCCAATCGACCAGTCGATGTAGTGAGTGACAAAGAGATCCAGCTTTCCGTCATTGTCATAGTCGAACCACACCGCGCTGGCAGAGAATCCGATATCGGCCACGCCGGCATTCGCAGTCACGTCCGCAAACTTACCGTCACGGAGATTGTGGAAAAGATGATTAGACCCGACGGTCGTGATGTAGATGTCATCATATCCGTCGTTGTCGTAGTCGCCGATGGCGCAGCCCATCCCGTACATTTCAACAGATAGCCCGGCCTGTCGGGTTACGTCGGTGAAAGTGCCATTCTTATTATTGTGATAAAGCGCGGGAAACGAATTGCTGGATTTGTGTCCCGGCCAGTCATTGGAATTGACTAACAGAATGTCTTGCCAGCCATCGTTGTCATAATCAATAAAACAAACACCCGCGCCCATGGTTTCCGGCAGGTACTTTTTTCCAAACGCGCCACTGTTGTGTTTGAAATGAATACCAGCCTGTGCAGTCACATCTGTGAATTCAATTGCACCCGAGGGACGTGGCAAACCTACAGGCGATGCTTGCGTTGCAGGCGCTGTCGTCACTGCAGATAGTGTTGCGGCGGGTATCGATACAGCGGACGATGAATCGACCGTTTTGACTAGAGAGACGGCTTCCAGAACTTTCGTCGATTTCTGCTCGCAACCGGCCAGCAGTAGGAGCGCAGCGATCAAAAGATAGAGAGTGTCCGGTCTTCGTGACATCCGATACTCTTTCGTTTTCCCAAAGACGATCACTAGGACGGCACAGCCTCCGCGGAGTTCTCGCGCCGCGTATCACGCCAAATCTCGATCAGCATGGCCGCTGGTCCTACGATAAAGAGCGCATAAAACGGAGCGTAAACGACCTGACGCAGGCGCAATACCATTTCCAACACCGCCACCAGGAAGACCACAATGCATTGTGCGCGTTTCGTTCGCACCGTCGTTTTAGGGTCGGTGATCATAAAAAAGATGAATAGCTGATACATGGGCCCCGTGATGGGCGCGATCTCCGATTGCCAGGGATTGCCCGTCATCCAGCTTCGCATGAAGGCGAATGCAAGAAACGATGCGACGTACGTTGCGGTAATGTGGAAGCGATGAAGTCGCGCGATAGTCACCGAGCCAAGCGCCCAAATAACGAACATGGGCCACAGATAATTTCCCCATTGAATGCTCAAGCTTGCCACGGTATCGGCCGCGAGCAACAGCATAACGGAGATGCCAAAATTCGACGGGTTCCAGATATGCCGGCCTTTCACGCGTAAAACATATTTGGACATAATAGAAATCGCGCTGCAAAGTATGTAAGGCCAAAATGCCGGAGAGCGAACCAGGATGCCGACGCTAATGCCTGAAATATATGCGCTGGCGGGATGCAGCCATTTATGAAAGAAAATGCGTCCCAGCGTGAGCTCTAGAGCAATACTGGTTACGATTGCGATCAAAGTCTTCTGATAGCTTTCGAGAATCCCAAACGACAAGTGTCCGGCTATTAAAATGCACGTGATGAAAGCGGGAGCGATATAACGATTGTCGAGATTGAACGATGACTTCCGCGGCACAGCGGCGTGCATCGGCGTGTTTGGCACGCTCATTTGCTGAGTGGTCTGCTCAGTCATGAGGGCTCCTTGATCGTCAGCAACTGATTTACAGCGGGCTGCTCGATATTCTGGACTTTGCCTGACGGCCAGCGAATCACCGCCTTTTGAATGTGCGGATTCTTGCCCAATCCAAAGTGTAGCCGTCGGTCGTTCTGCGCCGCGAATCCACTGCCGCCCGAGACTTCCTGGATTTGCTTCTGGCCGTTCCAGTAGAGTATGACTTCCGCCCCAATCGCACTGCGGTTACTCGCCGTTCCTTCTAATTGAAATTCGATCCAGTCATTCTGCGGCGCTACCGTGTTCTTGTACAGAAGCAGCGGTCCTTTCTGATTGGCGACGACGACGTCCAGGACTCCGCGGTTCCACAAATCGGCGAGCGCAACGGAACGCCCGTCAGACGTATCCGTGACACCCACGCCCAGGGCGACGTCGATGAACTTTCCGGCTCCGTCGTTCAACCAGACTCTCTTGTTTTGATAACCGGAGAGACTACGGCCGTTAAAGTCGGGCCAATTCTTTGCGTCGCCGATGATAGTGCTGTTACCGCCGGCGACTTTGGAGAAGTCATACCAGTAGCTGCGATTTCGATCCAGCGAGATGTAGCCATTCGTTAAATACAGGTCAAGCGTTCCATCATTATTTAAATCGCCGAACTGAGCGCCGAAACTCCATCCGCCGAGTTCCACGCCGAAATCGCGTGCCAAATTCTCATACTGAATGGTGTCTCCAGCCGTTCCTTCTTTCGGCATCCATAAATTATTGCCTTGAATCAGGACACCGTCCTCCGAAATGTTCGAAACATAAATCGCGAATTTGCCTTGATTGAGGATATCGCCGAATGCGGCGTTCATGCCGCTCTTGGGCGCAAAACCGATGCGGGTTGGTTGGCCAACCTCACGAAATCGTTTGCCGTCGTTAAAGTAAAGCTCGGAGACTCCATAATCGTTAGCCACGAACAAATCGGGATGCCCTGAGCCTCGCAGGTCTGCGGCGGCGGCAGCCAGCGCCCATCTTCGGCTGTTGATGCCCAATTTCTCGCTGACTTCTTCAAACTTGCCGTTGCCAAGATTATGAAATAGATATTTTCGGCCACCGTTCTTCGCGTATTCGAAACTATCTGGCATGATTCGTGTGGTAACGAGATGCCAGAGGTCGATATCTTCTGAGTAGTAGCCACCGACGAAGAGATCCAGAAGTCCGTCCCCGTCGTAGTCGAACCACACGGCCGTATTGGCATTGATCCACGCTGGCAAATGGGCCTGCTCGGTGACCCGTGTGAATCCGTGGCCATGATCGTTGTGGTAAAGCTCCGGGCGTCCCCACTTCATCAGGAATAAGTCTTCGTAGCCATCATTGTCGTAGTCTCCCCACACCGCGCCCGTTGAAACTCCGTTGCCGGCTCGGTTGACGTCGGCGATTCCCATCTCGTCTGCCACACCTTTAAAGGTGCCGTCGTGTTGATTGCGGTACAGGGCGTTCTTACTTCCGATGGCGCTATTGGTGACATAAATGTCTGGCCAACCGTCGCGATCAAAATCAACGATTGATACCGAGGCTCCCATCGAAGCGACTTCCGGCATAATGCGGTCTAATTTCGGGTCGAGCTGTGGGGCTTGATGAACAAAGTTGATGCCCACAGAGCGAGAAACTTCGCGCAGATAAAAGCCGTACCTGGCAAGAGCTGTACGGGCATCGTCGGAGTGGTTGGGCTGCCGGCGCGCTGCAATTCGCTTGATCACGAGCGGCGTGACGAGCAGGCAAAGAAAAACTATGGCGAGAACAATTCTTGCGATCCGGCCGCCACTCATTTGCGGGTCTTACTTCTGTTATCGGTAAGTAAATCTTCAGTTTCAGAAAATCCGCTGCGCAACGCGTTCTTAAACACCTCAGGAGTGACGTAACGGGTGTGATAATTCTGCCAGTCCTCCGGATGGTGACGATAGGTCCACTCGTCCTCCAGGACTCCCGGCCGCGCGGTGTATTCATTCTTGGCGTGGTAGGGCAAAGGCAGCACCGTCTTGGAGAAAGTTGAGTTGTAATCTCCGTCCTTAATCCATCCGTCGCCTTTAATCACGAAGTCGCGGACCCATCCTGCGGGCGGAGGCGGTTGCTCGGCAAAGTGCAGCGACATTTCGTCACCTGAATTGACGATCACGTAGCGATCGTCGATGGTTTTCAAAAGTTCGCGGATATCGCCGTAGCGAGTGTAATAACCAATCAAGTCGCGCCAGTGCTGTTTGGTCCCTTCAATCACGTTGTAGTCTGGAACTTCGGGCGCGCCTGCGCCGACTGGCATGTGCATTACGGAATAGCCGCGATAATGCAGGTCAGCCACAAGCGGGTCGAGAGTCACTTCTTTCAGAGGCGTATCCGGTGCGCCTCGTGCCCAGTGAATCGCGTCCCAATAAATCTCAAGGTTCGTCCGCAGCCGTACTCGCCGGGGCGTTCCGGGACGAAACACATGGGACAGGTTAAATAGAACCGTCTTTTTACGGCCCGCGGGAAAGCCCAGATTATCTTGCACCGTAATCCAGCCGCCATGTCCGTTGGGAACTTCTACGCTTAAGCCGCGAGCACGCCACCGATTTCCCTGGGTGATAGCGACGTTCACGGAGGACTCGGTGTCGTGGATGGAACCTTGAGCGATCAAATAAAGAGGACCACTTTTT
>Ga0209006_10000543_pt1 | contig 35232 bp, 36 predicted proteins | sample JacPin_JW_Ref_O2_FD_188567 | JGI IMG/M metagenome (GOLD analysis project Ga0209006, IMG submission 188567) | Forest soil microbial communities from Algoma, Ontario, Canada - Jack Pine, Ontario site 1_JW_Ref_O2 (SPAdes) (version 2) | ecosystem: Environmental > Terrestrial > Soil > Boreal... | reverse complement strand
AGCGTCGCGCATGGCGGCGAGATCGACGACGCAGGGGACGCCGGTGAAATCCTGCAGGAGGACGCGGCTGGGCGTGAAGGCGATTTCTTTTTCCGGCTTGGAGTTTTTATTCCAGGCGGCGAGAGCGCGGATTTCCTGCTGGCTGACGTTGCGTCCGTCTTCGGTGCGGAGCAGGTTCTCGAGCAGGATGCGGAGGGAGAATGGCAGGTGTTTGGTCGAGATGCCCTGCTGGTCGAGCGCGTCGAGGCGGTAGATTTCGTACTCTTTGCTGCCGACTTTAAGAGTGGAACGGGAATTGAAGCTATTGAGGGACATGATGGCCTTCTTTCGTCACTATTAGTGTAATGCGGGAGATGGGAAATGAGGAATGAGGAAGGATTCAGGTAGCGGTTGGTCGTATCTTTTTTGCGATGCAGACGGTTTGTGGTGCGGACGGGACAGCAGGTTCCTCCCCCTTCGCTTTGCTCGGGATCGGAATGACAAGATGATATGAATGAGACGTGGCACCCGACCAGCTGCGGTGCTAGTGGAACTTTCTGGTTGTTGCTGACGTACATTTCAGTAGAGGAGGTCTCGAACATGTTTACCTTCCTGCTGTGGTGCATCCTGTTTATTTTGTGCTGGCCGCTGGCGCTGGTGGCGCTCGTGCTGTATCCGTTTGTGTGGCTGGTGCTGCTGCCATTTCGCATTGTTGGCATCGCGGTGCACGGGGTGCTGGAAGTCGTTTATCTGGCGATCACGCTGCCCTTCCGGTTGCTGGCTGCACCGTTTCGGGTCTGAGTTCAGAACGAAATTCTCGTTTTGGCCTGCGGGCTCTTGCACGAATGCGGATTCTGGCCCGACAATTCCTGCATGCCTCTTTTGCTCACCGACGTTGAAGTGCGTGTGCTTGGCGCGCTGATCGAAAAAGACATTACTACGCCCGACTACTATCCGCTGTCGCTGAATGCGCTGGTGAATGCGTGCAATCAGAAAAATAATCGCGAGCCGGTGATGACGCTCGATGAAGCTGCTGTTCGCGACGCGCTGGGGAGCTTGCAGGAAAAGAGGCTGGCGGGTCCGGATCGCGGCGCGGACAGCCGCGTGACCAAATTCGAGCACCGGCTGCAGGAAGTTTTCAATTTTGACCGCCGAGAAATTGCGGTTCTCTGCGTGCTGCTGCTGCGCGGGGCGCAGACTCCGGGAGAGCTGCGCGGGCGCACGGAGCGAATGTACCACTTCGAAGCGCTGGACGATGTGGTCTCCACGCTAGACCGGCTGGCGCAACGCGATCCGTCACTGGCCGTGATTTTGCCGCGGCAGCCAGGGACGAAGGAATCGCGCTACATGCATTTGTTTGCGGGCGAGCCGGTAATGGATGCGCCGGTGGCGAGTGTTGCTGAATCACCGCGTTCTGCAGGAGCGAGCGGGGATCGTATTGCGCGATTGGAAGACGAAGTGGCGCAGCTGCGGGAAGAGGTTGCCAAGGTGCAGGGGGAGTGGGCGGCGTTTCGGAGGCAGTTCGAATAGATGCGAAGAATGGCTCACGCGCCAAGCCGATTTAGGGGGAGATCCTTCACTCCGCCTGAAAGGCGGCTCCGTTCAGGATGACGCCCTCCGCTATTACCCACGCTTACTGGGGCTTACTGGCTCTTTAAGCGGGCGGCTTCGAATTCGTCGCCTTTTTGCCAGCCGATTAGTTTGGGCAGGCTGGCGGCGTCCCAGCCTAAGGCGAAGCCGAAGCGTGCCATGGCGGAGTCGCCGGTGAAATCCATTTCTGGATGGTATTCGTCGCTGGGCTGGTGGTAGCGCTTCTCGACGTAGTCGTTGGCTTGCTGCATTCCCCACGCCTCAGTGTGGCCTTTGTACTTCACTCCTTCGCCGATAGAAAACGCGGGCACGCCCACGCGCGCAAAAGAAAAATGATCGGAGCGATAGAAGTGTCCGGCCTGGGGCTGTGCGTCTGGGCGGATGGCGAGGCGGAATTCTTTTGCCATCGCCTCCACGGAAGGATAGAACGTTGTGCGCTCAGCGCCGGAAACTTCAACTTCCTCGGGCGCACCAAGCGGCGGCAAATCGTCGTAATTCAGGTCGAGTGAAATTTTTCCCGCGGGAACCGGCGGATGCTTGCCGAGATATTGGGAGCCGAGCAGTCCTTGTTCTTCGGCGGTAACCGCGGCGAAGATGATCGAGCGGCGTGGCCGTGACGCCGCGCCAGCGAAAGCACGCGCGAGTTCGAGAACGACGCCACAACCGGTGGCATTGTCTTCCGCGCCGTTAAAAATATTGTCGCCGGTCATGTCGGGACGAATACCGAAGTGATCGTAGTGCGCGGTGTAGATGATGGCTTCATCGGCCAGCGTATGGTCGGAGCCGGGCAATATTGCGACTACATTGTTCGACTCGAAATTGCGAAGCTTGCTGACCATGTGGGCCTTGAGCTTCGCGCCCAGATTCGCAGGATGAAAATCGCGCGACTGCGCGTCGTGCATCATTTTTTCCAGATTCATACCCGAGGCGGAAGCGAGTTTCGCGGCAACGTCATAGTGAATCCAGGACGCGACCTTCAGAGCGGGGCCGTCGACTTTCAGAGCCGATTTCTCTCCGGAGTTTGAATTTCGCACGACCTCCCAAGGATAGCTGGCCATCGCTGTCTGATGGACGAGCATGACGCCGACCGCGCCTTTACGGGCGGCTTCTTCGTATTTGTAGGTCCATCGGCCGTAGTAGGTGAGGGCTTTGCCTTTGAAAAATTTCGGGTCGTCGGAGGGCGGCTCGTTGACCAGCATGAGCAGAACTTTGCCGCGAACGTCGACGCCTTTGTAATCGTCCCAGTTGTACTCGGGCGCTTCGATGCCGTAGCCGACGAAGACGATGTCAGCATCGACTTCGGACTGGGGCTGCTGCGTCTGGTCGAAGGCGACGTATTCGTCGAGCGGCTTCAGGTTCATGGGCTCGCCTTGTTTGGGGACGAGGGAAAACTGCGTCTCGGGCAAAGTGGTGATGCCGACCAGCGGCACTTTTTGCATGTAGCTGCCGTGATCGCCGGCGGGCTTCAGTCCGTACTCGGCGAATTGCGTGGCGATGTATTCGGCGGCGAGGTCTCCGCCGCGCTGCCCGGTGCCGCGGCCTTCGAGAAGATCATGCGACAGGTAGCGGACGTGCCAGCGAATATGGTCGGGCGTTATGGTTTCGAGCGCAGCGTACGCCGCTCCTGGCAAGCCGATTGAAGGTTTCGGCGCTTTGGACGCGCTGGCGCCGCTCACCGGCCACGCAGGTAGCCCCAGGCACACGATCAGAATTAGGACGAAGATGGTTCTTACTCTTGCTGGCATCTACAGATCTCCCCCAACGAAGCGGCGCATTGCCTGGAAGGCTTGGTAGTGATGCAGTTTAATGTGTCATCCCCGACAAAGCGGCGATAGTGTGGACAGAAACCAAGATCCCTCGCTTTTGCTCGGGATGACAAATCAAATTGCACCACTACCGAAGGCTTTCCAGACTCGTTATGAATCAGAAGTTGTTATGAAAAGAGTCTAGAGAAATTGTAAAGGAGGCGAGGCTTGCCGAAGTGAGAGAAGTGACGAGAATCTGCACACGGGAGTGTCACGACCGCGAGAGAATTTGCGGCCGGAAGGACGTGTACGAGTGCGCGTTATTCTTGCAAACTATAGAAGTCTCGATGTTTGAAAGCCGCCGACCGGCGGCTAATTTTTCGATCCTCAACCAGCGCGGACTTCGCGGACATCTTCTCCCGGCTGGAACATCGCGGCTGGCGCGGTTTTTCCAGCATCGGCCATTTTGCGGTTGACCTGCTCGAAGTCGGCTTTCACCCAGCCCACGCTGGTGAGTTCAATTTCGCCGTCGGGTGCGATCCAAAACAGAGTGGGAACGTTGGTTAGTCCGTAGGCATTCGAGACTGGGTAGGAATTTGTGTCGTCGAGAAGAATGGGGAAGGTCACGCCGAATTGCTTGGAGAACGCCGCAGTGTCTTTGGCTTCGTTTTGCGAAATTCCGACCAGCGTGACGCCTTTGCGTGCGTAGGCCTGGTAGAGGCGCTCGAAAAATGGGAATGCATACTGGCAGGTTGGGCAGGAGACCTTGAAGAAGGCGAGAACCACGGGGCCGCGGGAGAGCGCGTCGGCGAGAGAAAATTGTTTTCCATCGAGTGAGTTCAGCGTGAAATCTGGAGCCTTCGTGCCAGTGGCGAGCGCAGTCATGGGTATCTTTCCTCCCGAGTATTGATCTCTTTATTAGATGCTCTAGATCGGGCGCGGCTTCAGGGAACTAAAACGTTGAGATCTGGGCCTTAGTTGCGAGTCAGGAGGCCGGTTTTGCGCAGAATCTTGCGGGCGAGGCCGGTCAGAGCGAGTTTGGACAGGCGATGGAGGGGAATCCACGTACCGGCGGTGAGATTGGGTGCGGACGATCTCCAGACTTGAACTTTGTAGTCCGTGACTGTTATCGAATGGCGAACGGTGAGCGCGGGCTTTGCACGAGTGTGTGGAGGCGGAATTTCGGGCAGCTCCCACATGCCCGCCATCAGACTTGCATCGCGCGGGCGCTGCACGAGAAATATTTTGCCGGGGCTGGTGTCCCTGCATGAGTCTTGCGTGGCTTCTGTTTGGCTTAAAGCGTAGTGAATTTCGCGTTTTTTCTGTGGCGTGGTTTTTCCTGTCTTTGTGTTTTCTCCGCGAGTGGCGCACAGATCGATGACGGGGCACATCAGGCACGCGGGAGCGCGTGGCGTGCAGACCGTCGCGCCTAACTCCATGATCGCCTGATTGAAGTCTCCGGGGCGGGAGCGGTCGAGCAGGTCTTCGGCCGCGCTCCACATTTTTTCTCCGGTGAGTGAGCGGCCGGAGGTTCGCTGCAGCACCCGTTCGACGTTGCCATCGACGACGGCGATCGGTTCATCGAAGGCGATGCTGGCGATGGCTGCGGCGGTGTAACGTCCGATGCCGGGAAGAGCGAGAAGACTTTTCGCGGACGTGGGAAACTTTCCATTCAACTCGCGCACAACTACTTTGGCGGCGGCGTGCAGCATACGAGCGCGGCGGTAATAGCCGAGGCCGCTCCAGGCGGCGAGCACGGAGGCTTCACGCGCCGCGGCCAACTTTTCGACGGTGGGAAATCGCCGCAGAAATTCATGATAGTGCTCGATCACGGCAACGACGCGCGTCTGCTGCAACATGACCTCCGACAGCCAGATGCGGTAGGGATCGCGCGTGCGGCGCCAGGGCAGATCGCGGGCGTGCGCGTCATACCAGGCAAGAAGAATGGCGCGGAATTTTTCTGATCGTGCGAGCAAGATGATTTCCGCTATGCCAAGCCCAGGAAGGGATTTCGTATCCTGACCGTACCGTACATGCGTCCGTGCTCAAAGTCTTCGGAAAGAATTTCGTCGATACCGTAGTGCTCGGCGTAGGCCCAGATATGGGCGTCGAACCAGGAAAGTTGATAAGACGCCATGCCTCGAAGCGCGGTACGAAAAACGTGCTCATTCGGATACAGAACCGGGAAGCCCGCCATAAAACCCTCGGCTTGGCGCGTGGCTTCGTGCGGCGATAACAGCGGTCTTCCGCGTGACCTTCGTGTCACGACCGAGACGAACTCAATTAGCGCTTGATGCGGAATGCGAAGGAACTGCTCAGAGGCTCCAGTGCGCAGCAATTCTCGCGCCGCGAATCGCTTGGTCAACGCGGCCGGATCGAAGCAGTAAACGAGGATGTTAGTGTCAACGAGGGAAGCCACGCGGGAGTCCTCGATCATCGTTGTAGAGTTCCTCGCGCGTCCAGCCGCGATTCTCGCGAGTGATTCGCGTTTCTTTAGCCTTCGCTTGCTTGAGTGCCTTTGCCTGAAGCTTGTCGATGTGGGCCATGTTGGCATCGAACAAAGCGAGGCGCTCTTTCACCGTCAGCCCATGGCCGGCCTTCGCCTTGCGACGGACCAGTTCGACTCGAATGCTTTCGCCGGCGGGAATCCACTCCAGTTCGTCGCCCGGGCGGATGCCGTACTGGTCGGCAATCCTTTTGGGAACGGTGAGCTGGAGCTTGCTGGTAACCTTTGGCATTTCCTTACTTTATCAAGGATTAGATCCTTACTACAAGGTAGATCGTCGCCGCCGCTTCCGTTCGTAGTGAGCGAGTTTTCTACGGTTTTTGAAGTCGTGTCCTTTCCGAAATGTGCTCTTCTCGGACGATTCCTTCCCAAACTCTGGAGATATGTTTAGGGGCATGAGCTACTAGGTGACGATCCGCTCCATTGACCCCTGTCCTCGGCACACGAAATAATGATGGAGCGATCTTATTTTGGGACAAATCGCGAGGAGAGTCATGAACGACTTCAACCGCAAGGTGGACGACGCGTCGGCACGCGTCAGTCAGACTATCAACGATGCGACGCAGCGTCTGGAAAAAGAAATTCCTGAGTTCATCAAGTATCTGAATGACGAAGTCGTACCCGCGGTGCGGACGCAATCCACGAAGGCGTTGCGCACGGCCTCGCAAAAGCTGGCCGAATTCGCCGACTACATGGAGAAGCATCAGAAGACACAGAAGTAGTTCGCACCTTGTCAGCATCACTATGATTCTGATCGTCCTGCTCATGATTCTGGTTCTCTCCGCCTGCGGCCATCCCAAGCAGGCGCGCGTCGATGTGCCCCCGCCGCCTCCGCCGAGTGCGGAGAGTACTTCGCCAACGACTCGACCCGAGGCGACGAATCCGCCGACAAAAACAGTGCCTTCTGCGAAGGAGTCCGGCGCGGACACGGACCTTGCAGAACCGGAAATTCCCGCCGACACAAAGCCGCTTGCTACCGAAACCGGGCTGGCGAGTTGGTATGGGCCTCCGTATCACAATCGCCGCGGATCGAATGGCGAGGTTTACAACATGCATGCCATGACGGCGGCGCACCGCACCTATCCGCTGGGGTCGGTTGTGCGGGTGACGAATTTGAAGACGGGACGTTCGGCGCTGGTGCGCATCACCGACCGTGGTCCGTTTATTCCTGGACGCATTCTTGATCTCTCGTTGGCGGCCGCGCAGAAACTCGATGTTTATCAGCCCGGCGTTGCCGAAGTGAGAGTTGAGCTGATGCAGACTCCGGTTGCGGCGGCCGAATCCGGAGGGAAGTGGGCGGTGCAGATCGGTGGATTTCCGCATGAGCAGGCCGCGCGCAAACTTTCCGATCATCTCACTCGCCGTTACCGCACGGCCAAGGTGCAGTGCTTCGCGAGCCCGGCCGGGGATTGGTGGATTCGCATCCGCGTTCTCGATGACGACCACGAGCGTGCGAAGAAACTTGCTGCCGAAACCGAGACGCCGGAAGGCGCGGTCTTTGTGGTGAGGCTAGACTAGCTCGTGAGATTAGACTAGTACGGCGTCTTTGTAGCCTCGTCGATATGAGCTCGATCGATATCATTCCCCGAAAAACTTTAGCGCGCGGTTTCTGGATGATGGCTCTCGCAGCCATCATCTATTTGGTGCTGCGCGTCATCGGCTTCCATAGACTTTTCTCAAACGACGCGGAGGGAATCGGCGCACTTTTGCAAATTATCGGCACGCTCTACAGCGTCGTTTACGCCTTTGCGACGTACGTGATCTGGGGACAGTTTGCCGCCGTTGAGAACGAGATATTGAAAGAGGCGGGCGCGTTAAAAGATTTGATTCTTTTCAGCAAAGGGCTGAAAGAATCGGCGCGAGATCCTATGGTTCGAGCGGTGCGGGCTTACGCGCGCGGCGTAGTGGAGTCGGAGTGGGGCTTGCTCTCGCGCGGCGAAGACACGGAGCGTACCGACAAGCTTTTTGCTTCGATCATTTCGAGCGTGACCGAATTCAAGCCGGAAAACGACACGGAGTTACGCCTGCACGAACGAATGCTCGAGATCGTCAACCGTGCCAGCGCGCATCGCGATGAGCGGCTGGCGGTCAGCGCCAAGCGCATGCCACGCACGCTTATGCTTTTTGTCACGCTGACTGCGTTCTCGATTTTGTTTCTTTTGTTCTTCTTTCCGTTTGGCAATTTAGCGCTGGGGGCGATTTCCATCGCACTGGCAACGATGCTGCTCTTCTTTGCCAACTTCGTGCTCACGGACCTGGACAATCCATTTCAAGGAACGTGGAATGTGAGTGTCGAGCCCTTCAACGATTTGATCGCGAAAGCGAGATAGCGCATGCCGCAACTCGCTTACCTCTCTCTCGGTTCGAATGTGGGTGATCGCGTTGCTCACTTGCGCGACGCCATTGCGCGGCTCGAAAGCATCGGGCGCGTTGTTTCTGTCTCTTCGTTTTATGAGACGGAGCCGGTGGAAGTCACCGATCAGCCTTGGTTTTTGAACTGTGCGGTTGGTCTGGAAACTGCGCTCACGGCGGAGCAGTTGATGGCACAGCTACTGCAGATCGAACAAGAGATGGGGCGGCGGCGCATTCAGAAAAAAGGGCCGCGCACGATTGATATCGACATTCTGCTTTTCGACGATTTAATTCTCGATTCTCCTGACGTCACAATTCCGCATCCGGCGATGCAGGAGCGCCGATTTGTGCTGGAGCCGCTGGCTGAGATCGCGGCTGAGGCGCGGCATCCCGGGGTGAAGAAAACAATCCGGGAGCTGTTGGAAGAGTTGCCCGCGGGAGCAATCGTTAGAAGAGCGAAATCTTAGCCACGGATCTTCACGGATTTTCACGGATATGAAAACCGGCGGGGCGACGTCTTTAGCTAACCGACGACGGTTTTACGGCAGGACAATTCTGCTGCCCGCTTCCTGCGGTGAGAGTACAGCGGATTCTTTCTCGGGAAACTGGGCGAAGAGAAATTCTATGAAGGCGCGGGATTTGGGGCGTCCGGAGGTGCGGCCATGGGCTAGGCGCACCAGAAACACGAGTGCTTTCAGAATTTCGGAGTCGCGCAGCGTCGAGTAGCCGACATGTTTTTGTTCGGCCTCGCGATATTCCTTGACCATGGTCTCGACTTCGGCGGCGACTCGGCGTTGCGCATCGCCCGATACTGGCTGCTCATAGACAAGACCTGAGTTCGCCCGCCGTTCGTAACTCTCCGCAAGAGCTGTGAGCGCGCGGATCAGATCCTGATCGTGGAGTTGGACGTCACTGCGAGCCGCTTTTGCCAGGGCAAAAGTCAGGCCCATCAGCAGATGTTCTTTTTCGTACATGAACTGATCGGAGACTTCGATTTGCAGAAATAGTCCGGCGGGATCGATTTCGCCAGCCGAGCGCGGTTTTTCGTGCTCGCGCGCCTGAATAAGATAGGGACAATCACTGGGGCAATCGAGCGTAACCTCGCGCTGCTCGCCGCAGCACTGGGCGCAGATGCGTCCGTGAACCGCGGGACAAAAACGTTTCTCTTTGCGGAGATTGCAGATGGGGCAGGCCACATCAGCATTATGGCATTGGCAAGGACTGTTTCACCACGGAGGCACGGAGACACGGAGAATTTCCGATTGGCAATTTGCAAATGCCGATTTGAGAACCCAGACAGCCGCTCGGTGCAATCGGCAATTGCAAATCGTCAATCGGAAATCCTTGCCCCGTTTACCACGCTGGTACGCATAACAGGCCCGTTTCGGAACTGCCAGCCTCGCCAAACCCTGTAAAACTGCCTTCTTTTGCAAGCAGAAGTGCTAAAACCCGCATAAAATAAGGTGTTTTCCACAGGTTGATGGGTATAGGATTAACCCCGGCTTGTATCAATCGATTTTTTCAAGGAGGAAGTATGGCTTCAGGTTTGACGAAAACTCAGCTGATTCGGCTGCTGGCTGAAAAGACTGAGCTCCCCAACAAGACCGCTGCGGCGTTCATGGAGCACCTGGCTGACACCGCAATCAAAGAGACGAAGAAAAACGGCATCTTCGTGGTACCCGGCCTCGGCCGCCTGGTGAAGGCGCACCGCAAGGCGCGCGTGGGGCGCAATCCCCAGACCGGCGAACCGATCCAGATCAAGGCCAAGACCGTGGTGAAATTCCGCGTGGCCAAGGCTGCGAAGGACGCGATCGCGCCGAAGAAGTAGTTCGTTTTCGAGATCCGAGGAAGGCCGGCTTTTGGCCGGCCTTCTGTTTTCTGTGCTGTTTTCGGTGGTGGTGCAGCTGGCTTGCGAGTTCGGCTTACGCGTTAGGCTGCTCTGAGCGGGAGATCCCATTCGACGCGCTTCGCTTGCGGGCTCCGTTCAGGATGACGCCGCATGAATTTAAAATTTGATCTTTGCTATGTCTGATCTTCCTTTCAATTGGATCGTCGTTGGAATTGGCGATATCACGATTCGACGCGTGATACCCGCCATTCTTGCCGAACCGCGAAGCCGGCTCTACGGGCTGGTTACGCGCGACGCGGCCAAGGCTGCGCCATACATTACTGCTTCAAATCATGCGCGCACCTGGGAGACTTTAAAGCAGGCGCTCGATGATCCGGAAGTTCAACGAGATGTGCATGCGGTTTATGTGGGCACGCCGGTTTTCTTGCACGCGCCTCAAACGATTCAGTCACTGCGCGCGGGCAAGCACGTGCTCTGCGAAAAGCCGATGGCGATGAATGAGGCTGAGGCGAGCCGCATGGTTCGCGCCGCGGAAGAGAGTGGCAAGCAATTTGGCGTGGCATACTATCGGCGGTTTTATCCCAAGGTTTTGCGCGCGAAGCACCTGCTCGATTCGGGAGCGATCGGCAAGCCTGTTTTCGCCGAACTCACGAATCACATGTGGTTCGATGGAGCGGGCAATCGCGGATGGCTTTTCGATCCCGCCGAGTCCGGAGGCGGACCACTGTACGACGTCGCCTCGCATCGCATTGACGTTCTGAATTTCCTGTTTGGGCAGCCGTTGAGCGCAATCGGCCAGCTTTCAAACGTTGTGCATCACTATGCCGTGGAAGACAATGCGACCGTGATGATCGAGTACGGGACTGGTGTGCGCGGGGTGGTGGATGTGCGCTGGCATTCGAAAATCAATCGCGATGAGTGCCGCATCCGCGGAACGGATGGCGAGATGGAAATGTCGCCGCTAAACGGGCCGGATCTGATTTATCCCGGCGGGCGCGAAAGCCTGCCCGTGCATGCCAATGTACACTTGCCGCTCATCGAAAACTTCGTGGATGCGGCTCTTGGTAAAGCGCCGCTGGTCGCGAGTGGCAAGGCCGCATACTGGACGGACTGGGTCACCGAGCGAGCGCAAGAAGGAAAGCCGGCAACTTAATCACTTTGCATAGTCGTTCTTCACGACCTCGCCGCCCTTCATCACAAACTTAACGTGCTCGAGTGCCGTCACGTCTTTCAACGGATCGCCATCGACGGCGACGATGTCGGCCCAGGCGCCGGCATCAAGCGTGCCGACTTTACCGGACCATCCTAATAAATCGGCGGCGTTGATGGTTGCGGCTTGAATCGCCTGCAGCGGCGTCAAGCCCAGTTTCACCATGACCGCGAACTCATGGGCGTTCAAGCCATGCGGATAAACGGCTGCGTCGGTTCCGAAAGCAACTTTCACCCCGCTGGCGAAGGCGCGCGCGATATTTTTTCGCGCGACCGGCATGACTGCTTTCGCCTTGGTGAGATAAAAATCCGGCACATGGTTTCTTTCGGCGTTTTCGAGAAACCAGTCTCCGAGATAAAGCGTGGGCACCAGGTAGGTGCCGTTCTTTTTCATTTCGGCGATGCCGGCATCGTCGATGTAAGAGCCGTGCTCGATGGAATCGACGCCGGCCTGCGTAGCCCAAAGAATGCCCTGTGCTCCGTGGGCGTGTGCCGCAACCTTGCGGCCGAGGCGGTGAGCGTCGGCGACGATGGCTTTCATCTCTTCCAGGGTGTACTGCGATGCCTGCGGGTCGTCTCCCTTAGAGAGCACGCCGCCTGTGGCACAGACTTTAATGAGATCGGCTCCATACTTTATGTTCTGGCGAACTTTTTGCTGCACAGCGGCAATTCCGTCGGCGACGCCATCGGCGACATGGTGATACTCGAAAGGAAGAAGATTGTCATCGCAATGTCCTCCGGTGATGCCAAGCGGAGGGCCGCTGACGAGCATGCGCGGTCCGGGAATACCACCCGCGTCAATGGCATCGCGCAAGGCTACGTCAGTGTATCCGCCGGCGCCGACGTTTCGCACGGTTGTGAAGCCTGCGTTGAGAGTGAGGCGCGCGTTCTTAGCGCCGATCAGCGCCTCGCGCGGCACAGATATGCCGAGCTCGGCATAGCCGAACATGGGATCCATGGTGAGGTGCGTATGAGCATCGATCAGGCCGGGGAGAATGGTGGCGTTGGGAAGTTCGATGCGGACTGTATTGGCATTCGCCCTGGCATCGGACGCAGGTTGCAGGCTGACGATCTTTCCGTCTTCAATTACTACCGTCTGATCGGCGAGCAGCTTGCCGGTTTTTACGTCGAGCACATGGCCGGCGTGAATCACGATCTGTTGCGAAGTTTGTGCGGCCAGTTGAAGTGTTAAAGCGACGAATACTGCCAGAGAGCAGAGGCGTTTTGATCGCATGTTGTTGGAGACCGTTTTCGAGAAACGGCATCGTATCAGGTCCCGCTCATAGCGTCACGTCTCGGAGTGCTGGCATTCACTGCTCGGACAGAACTGCATCCGCTTCGATTTCAACCAGCATCTCCGGCGAGATCAGCTTGCACACTTGCACCATCGAGGTCGCCGGGCGGATGTCGCGAAACACGGCTCCGTGCGCCTTGCCGACTTTTTCCCAATCGGCGATGTTGATGACGTAAATGCGAGTGCGCACGACGTCTTTCATACTTGCTCCCGCTTTCTGCAGCGCGCTCTCGATATTTTTCAGCGTCTGTACGGTCTGTGCGTAGACGTCGCCCGCGCCGACGACCTGCCCGTCTGGACCAGTTGCCGTTGTGCCGGAGACGTGTACGTGCGAGCCAATTTTTACCGCACGGGAGTAACCCACCACGGGTTCCCAGGGCGTGCCACTGGAAATATTCTTGCGTTGCATTCTTGATCCTCCGAAACTCGAAATTGGCAGCCGACGCGTTTGACTGCCAGCAGATACAGTGAAATCCGGGTCACACTGAGGTGCAAAAGACTCGATTTCTAGTGATTCGGTCGCACAACGTCTTCGCCGTGCCACTCCTTCTAACTCATCAGCAAAACGAATGGTGACGATAAACAAAAGTCACTTGCCTTGCGGCAGCAAACTAAGGTATCTACTCACGCTAGCAGTTGAAACTCCGGGATTGGCGCGGAGTTCAGGGGGACACAATTTATGACTGCGGAATCGCATCCGTTGCAGGCGCTGTTTCAAGATCTAGTCAGCCGGCATTATGCGGAAGAGATCGGTATTCGTGATCCGCAGATTATCGCTTACGTATCCCACCTGCTCTCGGAGTTTTGCGACGCCGAGCAGCTCTTCAAGATTCGCAATTCCTACGACCGTCAAATCGCCGATGTCGGCGAGATGCTGATTGAGTCCGATCCCGTGTACGGCCCCGCGCCGTCGTTCGATCGTGAGCGCCAGGTGCGAAAACATATTGGCGACTACACGCTGTTCTTCACCGGGATGTTTCCCGAGAGCATCAATCATTTCCGGTTACGCCGCCAGCGCCTGGAGAATCTGGTGGACTGGATCAAAGCCGGCAAAGAAAGCTATTACATCGTCAGTAAATTTGAGCACTTCGAGTACGCAAAGGTCGCACCTTTATTTGCCACGCTCGCGCAAAACTTCGAACAGTGCGTGTACGGGCTGCACATGGTCAAAAATGAACTGGAAGACATGCAGCATCCGATCACACGGCGCACAGATGAACTGATCATGTAGGGGTTTCCTGCGAAGGCGGCTTGCCGCGCAAATCGGCTGCGCTCGCCCTGCGGTAAAAACTCAACGCCGCGCTGCCCTGCACCAGCTTGCGGAACCTTCGCAGCGGTCCGAACTCTTCTCCGGGATCGAATTGCTTTTCGTGTTCGGCCACCACCATCGACATGGCCCAGAGCACGGGCGACTCCGCCAGCGCGCGCAGGGTTTCGCGGTAAGCCTCCTGCATGCGGTATGGCGGATCGATGAACACGACGTCGGCGGCGACATGCTGGCGCTCCATGCGCCAGAACGCGTGCGGTAATTTTTCATGCAGCAGCTTGAAGCCCTTGTCGACGCCAAGACTTTTCAGGTTGTCTCGGATGACGTCCGCCGCGGCGTCGGAAGACTCGACAAAATACACCTGTTTCGCGCCACGGCTCAGGGCTTCAATTCCCACCGCGCCCGTTCCCGCGAATAGATCGATCCAAACCGTGCCTTCGAGCGCCGACGGATTGCCCGCGGTGAGTACGTTGAAGAGAGTTTCGCGCAAGCGATCGGAGGTGGGACGGATATCCATGCCACGGAGAGAATGCAGAGGACGGCTGCGGTATTTTCCGGCAATCACTCGCATGGCGCTTTGCGGTTGGATGATGCCGCTTCCACCTTATACCCCATGTAGAATAAAAATACGATGAGAAGCTGGTCCATTCCAGTAGGGAGACTTTTTGGTGTAGATATTCGCCTGCACCTTACTTTTTTGCTGCTCCCGCTGTTTATTTACTGGACTGAGTTTGCTGCTCACCACAGTGCGAACGGGTCGCGTGACATGGCTCTCGCCGGAATCATTCTGGCCTGCGTCGGCGCCCACGAGTGGGGACACATTCTCGCCGCCCGCCGCTTCGGATTGATTCCGAAAGCCACGATTTTGCTGCCGCTGACCGGCGTGACGCTTTATGACGAGTCGCGCGTGGAGAAGTTGCCTCCGGCTGCGATCTGGCAGCGCGAAATCCGGCTGGCCTTGGTCGGGCCGCTGGTCAATCTTTTTCTGGCGTCGATGACGCTTTCGATTCTCTCCGCCACCGGCCACAATTTCGACGTATGGACGTTCCCCTGGCTTGCGCCAAGAAACCTGCCGCGCAGCCTGCTGTGGGCCAATCTATTTTTAGCCGGACTAAATCTGATTCCAGCTTATCCGCTCGATGGCGGACGCATCCTGCGCGCGGTTTTCGCGCGCAGCATGGACATCTCGTCAGCGACGCGCCGTGCGGTTTCCATCAGCAACGCGATCGCGATGGTGCTGATGGTGGCCGGCCTGTTCAGCGACAACTGGCTGAGCATGATCGGCGTGATCGTCTTCTCGGCCGCTCAACTGGAGGAGCGCGCGCTGGTGTTTCAGTCGGTGCTCGACACGGTGCGGCTGGAAGAAGTGATGCTCACCGACTTCGCGACGCTCTCTCCGGCTGACACTCTGGAAGACGCGCTGCAGAAGGCGGTGCATTCGCTGCAGGATGATTTCCCCGTGGTGCGCGGCAGCGACATGGTCGGCGTGATTTCGCGGCAGCGGATTCTCGATGCGCTGCGTTCCGAGGGGAACGGCTACATTCAGGCTGTGATGAATAAGATATTTGAAGTCTCGGTTCGCCAGGATTCTCTGGCTTCTGCCTTCCGCAAACTCACGACGCGCAATTCCAGCCTAGTTCCGGTGGTCGATGATCAGCGGCTCGTGGGCATCATCACGCTGCAAAACTTGATGCACTCGATGTCGTTGCTGGCCGAAAGCCGCAAGTTGAAGCGGGACGAAGCGGAGTCTTAGGAACGAAGACTTTCCTCAGAACAACCTGACTGCTTTCGCCTGCTGCACGGCTGGAATCTTTTTTAACTTCGCCAGCACTGCATCGGATACGTTCCCATCGACGTGCACCACGGCGATCGCATCACTCGCTTGATCGCTTTTCTCGGCGGCGCGGCGGCCCAGGGAAAAATTCGCGATGTTGATGGACTCCTCGCCCAGAATCGTTCCCACTTTTCCAATGACGCCGGGTACATCGCGGTTGCGCAGATAGATGAGATTGCGCTCCAGCGGAGCTTCCACGTCGATACCGTCGACGTGCAGCAGACGCGGTTCCGTCTCATGCAGCACCGCGCCTTTGACCATGTGCTCTTCTTTCGCGCTCTTGAGAAAGATGGAAAGCACGCTGCCCGCGCCGCCCGTCGAGGCCTTCGCTTTGTGAGATTCCAATACGCGCAGACCGCGCTCGCCCGCAATGGTGGCCGCGTTCACCAGGTTCGCCTTCTCTTCAAGCGTCTGGTTAAGAATGCCCTTGATCACAGCATTGCGAATCAATTCGGTTTTCCACTCCGCGATGTGACCGCTGTAGCGAATCGAAATTTCTTCGATGGTGCCTTCGGAAACCTGCCCCAGAAAAGCGCCCATGCGTTCCGCGAGCACAATGTAGGGCTGCATTGCGGCGTACTCTTCGGCGGATACCGACGGCACATTAACTGCGTTCTGGATCACGCCATGTTTGAGATATTCCTTCACCTGCCGCGCAATCTGCACCCCGACGGCCTCTTGGGCCTCGGCCGTCGATCCGCCGACGTGCGGAGTGAGCACAACGTTTTCAAGCGCGAGCAGCGGAGAATTTTTCGGAGGCTCCTCGGCAAAAACATCCAGCGCAGCCGCCGCCATGTGGCCTTTCTTTAGCGCATCAGCGAGATCGGTTTCGTTAACTAACTCGCCGCGGGCGCAGTTCACCAGCCGCACTCCCTTTTTCATCTTCGCGATGGACTCGGCATTGATCATGCCCGTGGTTTGCTGCGTAAGCCCCACGTGCAGCGTAATGTAGTCCGCGGCGGCATAAATTTCATCGAGGCCAGCCAGACGGATTGCCTGCTCTTTCGCGACCGACACCGAAACAAACGGATCGTGCGCCACCAATTCCATGCCGAAGGCACGCGCGCGCCGGGCAACTTCCATCCCAATGCGGCCCAGGCCGATGATGCCGAGCGTCTTGCCGCGCAGCTCGGTGCCTTGCAGCGATTTCTTTTCCCACTTTCCGGCGTGCATCAGTGCATCGGCGCGACACAGAAAGCGCGCCATCGCCAGCATCATTCCCAGCGTCTGCTCAGCCACAGCCACGGCATTCGCGCCGGGAGTGTTCATCACCGCAATGCCCTTGTGCGTCGCGGCTTCGAGGTCGATATTGTCGACGCCGACGCCGGCGCGCCCGACGACGCGCAATTTCTTGGCGTGTTCGAGCAGTGGACCATCCACCTGCAACGCCGAGCGCACGATGAGGGCGTCCGCCGTCTCCAGATGCTCGGCCAGCTTTCCGTCAAGTTGGTCCGCGGTCAGCACAGTCCAGCCGGGTTCGTGCAACTCAGCAACGGCTGACGCAGAAATCTTTTCTGCCACAATGATCTTCACGCAGGATTCTTCCTTTGATTGCCAATCTGCTTGGCGGGATATTCACATTACTGTGCGATCAGGCGTTCACCAGTTGCCGCTTCTCCGACAACGCGCGGGCATAGACCTGCTGGGCCGCGCGCACCGCCGCTCCATATTCGACATCTTTGCCGGTAGTTCGCGCCAGCACGTGTTCGAGCGCGGCAAGAATCCCGATGGTATCGAGATAGTCGTAATAGCCGATGTGCGCGATGCGGAATAGCTGGCCCTTCATCTCGCCTTGGCCATTGGCGATGACCGCGTCGAAGGATTCACGAAACTCCTTCACAATTTTGCCGGAGTCGAGCCCGTCGGGCGATGTGATGGCGGTCAGTGCTGCTCCCGGAGCGGACGCGAACAACTTTAATCCCAGAGCTTTCGCACCAGCCCGCGTCATTTCGGCGCAGAGTTCGGCGTTGTCAATCAGCTTCTCGCGGCCCTTGGCCAGATCGCCGTTTCCCATGTTGCGGATAAAATCGAGCGCCGCACCCAGCGCCGCAAACAGCGAAGTGGCAGGCGTATACGCAGTCTCACCTTTGGCAGCGGACTTTCTTTCTTTGCGCAAATCGAAGTAATAACGCGGCGAGGTCGTTGCATCCATCCGCTTCCACGCGCGTTCGCTTACGGCGCAGTACGCCAGTCCCGGAGGCATCATGAGCGCCTTCTGCGATCCACCAATGATGAAATCGACTCCCCACTTGTCGACGTCGAGATGCGTGGTGCCGAGGCCGGTGATCGCGTCGACTACCAGCAATGTCTCGTCGCCGCTTTCCCGCACGATCCGGGCGATACCTTCGATATCGTGCCGCGCGCCGGTGGAACTCTCCGTCGCCTGCACAAATACGGCGCGAACATCCGGCTTAACTCGCCCGCGAATGTCATCCAGCGAGAAAGTTTCGCCATAAGGCACGCTCAATACGTCGACTTTGCAGCCGAAAGCTTTGGCCAGTCCGGTCCAGCGTTCGCCGAACTTGCCGGCGGTCAACACGAGCACCTTATCGCCCGGAGAAGTGAGATTCGACACCGAGGCTTCCATCACGCCCGTACCCGAGCAGGCCAGCACCAGCACATCATTCTTTGTGCCGACGAAATCTTTCATGTCGGCGAGTACGCGCTGAAACAGCGCCTTAAAATCGGCGGTGCGATGATGCGCCGTGAACGACGCCATGGCCGTCTGCGCCGCCGGCAGTAGCGGCGTGGGCCCAGGAGTGAAAAGACGATTCTTATGCAACATTCGAATGAATTCCTTGATCAGCGGAGATAATTGCGTTCTCTGTTTGCGTTCTCTTTAAGTTTATCGGAAGGCTGCAGATTGGGCACTGAAACAGGGAGGGAAAATGGACGGCAGCGATTCGTTTTTCAAATCAGAGCCATCAGTCGAATCGCTAGGCCGATGGCTTCTGATCGTGACTTTGCTGAGAAATATCAGACGCTTAGTGTTTCGAAGCCGGGATCTTCGAAGCGAGGATCTCTGGCTTGGCAATCTCCGGCGGTTTGGCCAGCAATTCGTCGGCTTTCGCGAACAGCGCCTTGGCGATCTCGCCATTTAAGTGGGCGTTGCGGCCGGCATCATCGGCGAACGTGTCGAAAATTCCATACTTGCCCGGACCCAGCTTGATGGCATACCAGGTTACGGTGCCCGGCTCGCGCTCAGCCAGCGGCTGCGCCGACTTTAGAAATGCTTCCAGCTCTTTTTCTTTGCCGGGCTTGGCTTCCAGTTGGGCCCAGATGGCGACTTTACTCATATTGATCGTTCCTCCACGGTGTCAGATGCTATGCCGGCGGCTTTCGACGCAGGCCGCGGCCGAATTAAACAAAATTTCATTTTTGCGCGCTCCGCTATAAACTCTCGCTATGCCTCTAGTCGACCAGATCCAGAAAGATATCGTCACCGCCATGAAGGCGAAAGAAGAAGCCCGCCTCTCGACCCTGCGCATGATCAAAAGCGCGTTGCAGCTGAAGGCCGTCGATAAAATGGCGCCGCTCGACGACAAAGAATCGCAGGCCGTGCTGGCCACGCTGATCAAACAGCGCAAAGAATCGGTTGAGCAATTCACCAAGGGCGGACGCCAGGAGATGGCCGATAAAGAGGCAGCTGAGATTACCCTGATCGAAGCCTATCTGCCCAAAGCTGCGGGCGAAGCCGACGTCGTCGCCGGAGTGAAAGCCGTTATCGCCGAAATGGGCTCGCCCACCATGAAAGACATGGGCACGGTGATGAAGAACGTAATGGCAAGATTCCAGGGCGCCGACATGCGCGTGGACGGGAAGATGGTGAGCGAAGCGGTTAAGAAGGAGCTGGCGGGGAAGTAATCCAAAGCGGGACTCGGCCTTCCGATCCTGCCTTTGACGGTTCCTTTAGACGATGCGAATGCATGGATGTGGTATATCGTGAATATTGGTGGATGGGCGTAGAACGCAATGTGAGGAGGACCTATGAGGCCGTTGGTGATCGATGAACGACTGGAGCTTCCTCTCTATGGTCTCTCTGAAGCCGCTCTATATCTGCGGGTTCCGATAACGACCCTTGAATATTGGGCGTTCGGCCGCGGGAGAGTATCGCCTTTGATTGCCGTTGCTCAGAAACAACCTCGCGCATTCTCATTTATGAATCTTCTCGAGTGCCACATGCTCGCATCGATGCGCAGCCTTTACGACTTGCGTCTGCCGAAAATTCGGCGGGCCCTTGCACATCTGAACAAGGCTTCCAGATTTAGTCATCCGCTGATAGAGGAGCCGTTGTTTACCAACCACATCGACGTACTCATAAAAGAGATTGATAAATTCATCAATTTGTCGCGAGATGGACAGCTTGTAATTCCGGAGATAGTAGAGGCGCACTTGGAACGGGTAGAGTACGACAAGACCTTGGGAGCATTCAGGTTTTACCCTTTTGTGCGGGCGAGAAGCGTTACGGAACCCAAATTTATTGTGATTGATCCGGGACTCGGCTTTGGCAAGCCCGTAATTGCGGGCACCGGAATATCCACAGCTGTTATCGCATCTCGGTTTAATGCTCGCGAATCGATGCCCGATCTAGCTAAGGAATATGGCCTCGAAGAAAAGCAGATCGAAGAGGCAATTCGCTGGGAAACTCGAGCAGTTGCAGCTTGACGATTTTGTCCTCTACTTGGATGAGAATCTAGACAACTGCCAACCCATCCTTGAGGCCTTGCAGGCCAACGGCGTTCAGTACAGACGTCACCGCGAGCACTTTGGCCGCGGAATAGCGGATGAGGCTTGGCTGCCATACGTTGGAGAGCGAGGATGGATCGTTCTCACTAAAGACAAGCGGAATCGCTACAATGAAATAGAACGCGATGCGGTTAGGCGACACCGAGTGCGGGAGTTTTATTTCGGCTCGGGCAATTTCAACGGAGCGGAAATGGCCCAAGCATTACTGGCGGCGCTTACTCAGATGAAAGAGTTATCGAGAACCTATAGCGCCCCGCTTGTAGGAAGTATTACGCGATCGGGGCACGTCACCATCGTTTACGATGAGCATGGCTCGACACATGAGAGGCGTCAAGCAAAACAGATATAACGCACGGATAAAACGATCAAAATCATTTCTCCCGCTGCAACTCCCGGTACGCTTCGCTTTTCGAAACTCCCCGCTCCTTCGCGACCTTTTTCAGTGCGGCTTTTTCGTCTAGCTTTTCTTCGGCCATGATCTGGTCGACGCGCTGGCGCACGCTAGGACGGGCAAGAGTGCCCGTCCCCACATGAGCATCGGTGGCTTCTGCTTTGCCGATCAGCAGAGTGATTTCGCCCTTTACTACTTCACGCGCCTTGAGCGCCTCCAACACTTCGGCGGCGCGGCCGCGCAGAAATTCTTCGTGGAGCTTGGTTACTTCGCGCGCGACCACGACATTTCGGCTGGCGCCACAAATCTCGGCTACGTCTTGCAGTGTTTCTACGATCCGGTGCGGAGCTTCGTAAAACAACTGCGTCCGCGGAGAATCTTTGATTGCCTCGAGAGCCTCTCGGCGCTCACCGCGCTTCGCCGGAAGAAATCCGTTGAAGCGGAAGGAATCCGTGGGCAGGCCGCTTGCCACGAGTGCCATCAGGAATGCCGACGCTCCCGGTATCGGCACAACTGGCACGCCCTGCTGAATCGCCAGCGTGATCAGGCGATATCCTGGATCGGAAATTCCCGGCATGCCCGCGTCCGTGACCAGCGCGACGCTCGCGCCCTCCTGTATCGCCTTTACCAGTTCCGCCGACTTCGCCGCCTCATTGTGTTCGTGATAGCTCGTCGTCCGCGTGGTGATCGTAAAATGGTTGAGCAGCTTCTGCGTCTGCCGCGTATCTTCGCAGGCGATCAGGTCAACTTCTTTCAGTACGCGCAGCGCCCGCAGCGTAATGTCTTCGAGATTCCCGATCGGCGTTCCGACCAGATACAGCGCGGGTTTAGCGTCAGGAGTGCTCATACTCGGTTGACCATCGCGGAAGGATAACATCGCCGCGGCTTCGAGGGTCTCAGATGGCTACTTAAGAAAAGCAGGTTCCTCCACTTCCGTCCGTCGCTAGCGCTCCGGCTCCGGTCGGAATGCCAAGTTTTCGAGAACATTCAGTATGATGTCGGGCAGCGCGTGTTTTTAGCTGACACTTGTATAAGGTTCTGCCGATGACCGCCAACGATTTTCGCAAAATCGCCCTCTCGCTGCCGGAGACGGAAGAGCGCGAGCACATGGATCATCCCGACTTTCGCGTTGCGGGAAAAATCTTCGCCACGCTTGGGTATCCCGACAAATCGCTGGGCATGGTCAAGCTGTCGCCGGAAGATCAGCATTATTTTTGCCAGGACTTTCCGGAGGCTTTCATTCCCGTCAAAGGCGGCTGGGGACGCCGCGGCGCGACCAGCGTTCAGCTCAAGGCAGCGAAGAAAGACGCGCTGCGCAAAGCCATGGAAGCCGCCTGGCGGAACACTGCGCCGAAACGTCTGTTAAAATCGAAGTGGAAGTAGATTTCCCTCACAACCGTCTCACACTCATGCCACTTTACGAATACGAATGTAAGAAGTGCGGCCACCGCTTCGAAAAAATCCAGAAGTTCTCCGACAGGATGGTCAAGAAATGCCCGGAGTGCGGGGGCGTGGTCGAGCAGATGATTTCGGCTCCGGCCGTGCAATTCAAGGGCTCGGGCTGGTACGTCACCGACTACGCGAAAAAATCGTCGGCCCCGTCGGCGTCTTCCTCTGAGGGCGGCAAGTCGGAGGGTGGCAGCAAAGAGAAAGACAAAGATTCTAAAGAGACGAAGAAGGACGAGAAGAAGTCAGAGAGCTCGGCTTCCTCTTCCTCTGCCAGTAGCTCCAAAGAAGCGAAGAAAGCCGACAAGCAGAAATAGTCCACCCACATCTGTGTTGTCATCCTGAGGCGCGCTCTTTGCGCCGAAGGATGACAAAGCACCGCGAACTTCGCTACTTCAACTCCTTCTCAAAGTGCTCGGTGATCATGGTGAACAGGTGCACGCGCGCGTCTTTGCCGGCGATGCTGTGCGTTTTATTCGGATAGATCATCAGCCGGAACTGCTTGCCTGCGGCGATGAGCGCGTTGATCATCTGAATGCTGTTTTGGAAGTGCACGTTATCGTCGCTCGTGCCATGCACCAGCAGCAACGCGCCGTGCAGCTTGTCGGCATTTTTGGTCACGTCCGACATGGCGTATCCCTCTTTGTCGTCGTTGAGCAGGCCCATGTAACGCTCGGTGTAAATCGAGTCGTAGTTCACTTGATTGGTCACCGGAGCCACGGCAACCCCGGCCTTGAAGCGGTCAGAGTGCGTCATGGCGTAGAGCGTCATCGAGCCGCCATTCGACCATCCCCAGATGCCGATGCGATCTTTATCGAGCTGCGGATACTGCTCCAGCAACTGATCGAGAGCGGTGAGCTGATCTTTCAATTCGATGGCGCCAAATTCGTGGCGGATGGCCGTCTGAAATTTCCGATCGCGTCCCGGTGTGCCGCGATTGTCGACGGAGAAGATCGCGAATCCTTTGCGCGAGAGAATTTCGTCGAACGCGTCCGGCGTTCCTTTGCGCACCGTTTGCGCGGCTGGGCCGCCATAGATGTTGATGATCACAGGAATTTTTCCGCTGACGGTGCCCTCCGGAGGCAACAAGAGGAAGCCGTAGAGCGTAGTGCCATCGTCCGCCTTGAACTCCAGATACTTGGGCGCGCGCAGTCCGTAGTCGGCGATGGAATCCCTCGCCTGCCATACCGGGTTGCACGATCCGCCCAGCGCACACAATGAGAGATGAGGTACGGTGTGCGGCCCTAAGTACGTATGCAGGTAGTGCTTGCCATCTTCGCTGAGGCTCAGGAAGTGCATGCCCTCTTCCGTGGTCAGCGGCTTAAGTCCCGATCCATCGAGCTGAACCGAGAACAAGTGTTGCTGCCGCGGATCATCCTTATTGGCCTCGAAGAGAACGGTTCCCGTGTCTTCGGCGAGGTCGAATCCGAGCACTTCGTAATCGCCCTTTTCCAGCTGCAACTCGAGCTTGGCATCGGCGGCCATCGGATTCGCCTTGTCGAAGCTGTAGAGATAAATATGCATGTTCCCATCGCGCCAGCTCGGCCACAGGAACTTGCCGCCGGCCTTCAGGAACTTCACTTCCGTGTGTTCGAAGTCGATCCATGCACCGGGAGTGGTTTCGGTGAGGACGATGCGCGACTTGCCGGTTTTCGCATCGACGAAATACAGATCCATCTTGTCTTCGGTGCGGTTCAGAACCTCGGCCCAGATCACGCCTTCGCCGGCCCATCCGAAGCGCGGGATGTAAGTATCCGCGTCAATGTTCAATGAAATCCAGCGTGTCTTTCCTTTGTCGACGTCGACCACACCGAGCTTGACTACCGGATTCGGATCGCCGACCTTGGGATATTTTTCCGGATCGACCGAAGGATGCGTCGGCATCCAGTCGGTAATCGGATACGTCGGCACCTTGGACTCGTCCATGTGCATGAACACGAGCTCTTTATTGTCGGGAGACCAGAAATAATTGCTGCGCACCGTCAACTCTTCGGCGTAGACCCAATCGATATCGCCGTTCAGGAGGTCATCCCCGGTATCGTGCGTGAGCTGCTTTTCGCTCTTGCCATCGATTGCTCGCACATAAAGGTTGTGCTTGCGCGTGTAGGCCAGATGGCTGCCATCGGGAGAAAACTTGGGGTCGCCGCTGGGATCGGGCGCGGAAGTGAACTGCACCGCGGTCGAGTTTCCCAGATCGTAGAGCCACAGCTGGCCCTCGGAATCGAAAATAATGTGCTTCGAATCGGGAGCCCACACGTAGGCCGCTACGTGATAGCGGGTGAGCCGCTCTTTCTCGCGCTCGTTTTTAACCTTGTTTACGTCGGGCGCGAGCGACGCTAGTTTTTCAGCGCTGACCAGCACCTTCTTTTCGCCGGTGGCCGTGTCCACGTACCACAGCTCGCCCTTTTCCCCTTTTTCGTCGCGCTGCACGAAGGAAAGCTTCGTGCCGTCGGGACTCCAGCTAGCGAATTCCGGACCGCGTCCGCCGAGCCCTCCCGGCTGGTACAAAGTTTCGATGGTGAGCGGTTTGGTCGCGGTTTGTGCGGCAGATTGCGGCAAGAAGGCGCAAGCAAAAATCAGGAGCAGAGCGACGCATGCGAGGGCAGAAATATTCTTTTTCACGCAGAACCTCGAAACGAGAAATGACAATTGGACGGCAAAAGGCGAACGAAAGAGTGTACACTGCCGGGCATCGGCGCGCACGAGCCGCGGCGCGGTTTTCGCGTGGTAAAATTTTGTCTTGTTATTTCTCTTGAATAATCCTGAGGCTACGGTTTGATTGAACTGGCGCCGTCGATTCTTTCGGCTGATTTTGCCCGGCTCGGCGAGCAGGTACGCGCCGCGGCCGAAGGAGGCGCAAGTGTCATCCACGTCGACATTATGGATGGACACTTCGTCCCGAATCTCACGATCGGGCCGCCGGTGGTGAAATCGCTGCGCAAGGTGACGCAGTTGCCGCTCGACTGTCACCTGATGATCGAAAATCCGGACGAGTTCATTCCTGTGTTTGCCGACGCGGGTGCGAACTGGATTTCGGTGCATGAGGAAGCGGTGGTACACCTGAACCGCACCCTGCACCTGATCAAGAGCCATGATTGCCGGGCGGGAGTGGTGATCAATCCCGCGACTCCGGTGAGCGCGTTGTCGGAAGTGCTCGACATTGTGGATTATGTGCTGGTGATGTCGGTGAATCCCGGCTTTGGGGCGCAGAAGTTTATCCCGTCTACGCTGCACAAAATGCGGGCGTTAGCGGAAATTCGCCAGCGCCGTGGATTGCAGTTCCGCATCGAGGTCGATGGCGGAGTGGCGCTCGATACGGTGGACGAAGTGGTGCGGGCGGGAGCCGAAATTTTGGTGGCAGGCAACGCCGTGTTCGGCAGCGGCGATCCAAGGAAGAATACCGAAGTCCTGCTCAAGGCCGCGACCGAAGCGGCAATGCAGAAAGTATAAAAGGCAAGTGGCAAAGTTTCAGGGTGGCAAGGTTTCCTGAAACCTTGAAGCTTTGAAACCTTGCAACCAGCTTTTCCTGAGGTGTTATGTCACGTCGAATTACCCAGATGATCGTGCTCGGCACGCTGCTGTTGATTGCTGTCGGATGCACGAATAAGAAGGCCGTCAATCCGCTGGCCAATGTCGGCTCGAAGCAGCCCGATAAAGTCCTCTTCGACAAGGCCATGGACGCGATGCACCACAACCGCTTCGACGTGGCGCGGCTGACGCTGCAAACACTGATCAATACCTATCCGGACTCTGAATTCGTGGCGCGCGCCAAGCTGGCGGTCGGCGATTCCTGGTATGCAGAAGGTGGAACGGCGGCTCTGGCGCAGGCCGAGCAGGAATACGACGACTTCGAAACCTTCTTCCCCAACATGCCGGAAGCGGCCGAAGCGCAGTTGAAGATCGCCAACATCCACTACCAGCAGATGGAAAAGGCGGACCGCGATTTTACCCACGCCAAGCGTGCGGAAGACGAATACCGCAAGATGATCCTGACTTACCCGGACAGCAAGCTGCTGCCTGAGGCCAAGCAGCGTTTGCTCGAAGTGCAGGAAGTGCTGGGCGAGCGCGAGTTCGAGATCGGGCGCTTCTATTATCTGCGTGAGTCGTATGTTGCGTCGGAAGCGCGGCTGCAATCGCTGATCAATCAATATCCGCTGTATAGCAAGGCCGACGAAGCACTTTACTTGCTGGGCCAGAGCTATGAAGGGCAGGTGGCGCGAATCCGCAACTCGCCGACTTGCGACGCGAAGGGGCTGCCACGGGGATGTTCGACCGAAGCGGGCAAGGCCAAAGTGATTGGAGATCTGAGCGAGCGCGCGTCCAAAGCGTACGACCAGATCCTGACGCGCTACCCCATGATGGATCGCAGCGATGACGCGAAACATCGGCTGGAGGCGATGAAGCAGCCGGTGCCGCGTCCCACCAAGGCCGCGGTTGCGCAGAACAAGGCAGAGATCGCCAGCCGCCGCGAAACTAACCTGGGACAGAAGTTGCTGGCCGTGATCAAGAAGAGCCCCGATACCACCATGGCGGCGAAGGTCGGCGAACCGTCGCTTGCGCCGGCAGAAATGGTTGCGCCCAGCGAAATCGTTCGCTCCGAGATCTCAGGCGGATCCAGCGCACCGCCCGTGAAAGGCGTGCTGGGAGTAGAAGTGGTGACGCCACAACCTCCGCCGGGCACGGCGCCAGCTACGGATAACTCTTTGGGAGGCTCTCCCTTCGGAAAATCTGCCAATACCGCCGGGACCACTCCTCCTGCGGCCGACCCCAACGAATTGAAGCCGAATGCTGCGCCGGATAACGAGCTGAAGCCCGCCGACACCGGCATCGATCCGACTTTGCCGCCGCCGGCGCAGGTGAACGAAATTCATAACGGATCGTCCTCTTCGGCCACGGCCGACGACGATACCCTGGCCAGCGACAAAGATATTTCCAGCAGCAAGAAGAAGAAAAAGAAAGGCTTGAAGAAACTCAATCCGTTCTAAAACCAGCTATCAGCGATCAGCCGTCAGCTAAATGCAGTGAGTCATCCTGAGCGGAACCGGCCTATCGCGCGAGCGAAACCGCACCAGGAGCGGCTTTCGCGCGGTAGGTGTTGACCACTGGTAACCGGTTACTCCCCTTCGGATCATTGACTTAGATTGGTGGGCAGGTTACCTTCGCGGTATCCCCGCTCTAGAGGAACCTTTGGCCAGGAAGATACTGCTCGCCGATGACAGCGTTACCGCTCAGAATATGGGGCGGAAGATCCTCGCGGACGCGGGCTACGAAGTCATCACCGTCAATAACGGCTCGGCCGCGCTGAAGAAGATCGCCGAGCTGAAGCCGGATTTGATCGTGCTCGACGTCTACATGCCCGGCTACAGCGGGCTGGAAGTCTGCCAGCGGCTCAAAGAGGCGGGCGAGACGGCGCGCATTCCGGTGTTGCTGACCGTGGGCAAGCTGGAGCCTTTCAAGCCTGAAGAGGCCAAACGAGCCCGGGCCGATGGATTTATCGTCAAGCCATTTGAAGCCAGCGAGTTGCTGAGCGCCCTGACCAAGCTCGAAGACAAAATTGTTCCCCGTTCCGAGGGCTCGAAGCCCGGCCGCTTCGCCCGCAGCATTGCCGCGATTGAAGAAGGCCGCTACGACAAGGGCGCGGCCCCTGAAGAAGATTCCGGCTGGAAGAACCGCATCAACTTCCCCTCCAAGAAAGCCAAGCCGGCAGCAGAGGAGCAGAACGGCGACGATGCCGCAGTCTACAACGCAGTGAATAAAGACCTGCGAACCGTCGTCGACCATCGGGCGAATGAAAACCCTCCGAAGAATGCGCCGGCTGCGGAAAAAGTTGACCTCGGCGCGCTGAGTGCGCTGGGACTGCCGAAAGACGTAACTCCAGAAGAGATTGCTGCGTTGGCCGCGGCCGCTGCGCAGGTGCAGGGCTTGGCGGTAAACAAGAGTGCGGAGGCGTCAGAGCTGGTAGCCGCGAAGGAAGAAACGCGGCCGGCGGAAAAGGCACCAGAAGAAGTTACGCAGGAAGCCGCGAAGGTTGCAGCGCCGATTACCGAAGCGGCCGCCGAAATTAAGATCGAGGCCAAGCCGGAAGAAGTAGCGGCGGAAGTAAAGACTGCTGAAGTAAAGATTGAAGATAAACCCGAACCAGTCTCCGAAGCGCCAGCCGCATCCGATCAGCCGAAAGAAATTCCTGAAAGCGAGCCGGTGACGCATGCCATGCAGGCACCGGAGTCCGGGAATGGGGCTTCGCCTCACGCAGCGTCGTCTGAGATCGCAATGCGAGAGCGAGAAGCGGAAAAGGACGAGCCTGTCACGATGGCTGTGGCGACACACAGCGAGGCTGTCCCGGCGGCGTCGCGCTGGACTGCCGTCTCCGTTGCCGTCGCTGCCGATGAGTCGTCGGTCTCGCTTGAGAACGAAATGCAAAAGGCCTTTGCCGCATTTGCCGCGGCCGCGGGCCATAGCCAGTTTGCGGTGTCGTCCAGTCCAGCGCGCATCGAAGCAGCGGTCGTCGAAGCAGCGACTGTGGAGCCTGCGCCCGTCGAGTCAGCCATCTCGCAGCCGCAGTCGACTGCGATCGCTGAGCCGAATGCGGTCGAGACCGCGAGCGAAATTCCACCCACCGAAATTAGCCAGCCGGAAATTCAGCAGCCGGAAAACAGCCAGGCGGAAGCTGCGCAGTCCGAAGCCACGACTACTTTCGAGGCTGTCGCCAGCGCCACCACGGAAGCCGTGAGAGCGGCCGTCAAGGAATTCGAAACGGTTGCGGCCGCGTATAGCGGGCACGCCTCCAGCGCATTTCCCGAGCCGGCTCCGGAAGCGCCAAAAGAAACGCACGCTGCCCCCGCATTCGAGCAAGTCCGCAGTGAAGACACAGTGGCGACGCCGGAAGCGGCCGCAGAGCAGCCGACGATTGAAGCGTCACAATCCTCAGATCACACGATTCCGGAAACAGCGGAAGCGAACGTCGCGAAAGAGCAAACTAACGACCAGCCCGTGGCTGAGCATCCAGTGAAACCCGAATCAGAAATTGCCGCGACCACCGCTGCGGCCTGGGCCAACTGGCGCCGGGTGCGCGAATCCAGCGACACCAGGCCGACGGCTTATGAACAGGATTCTGCTGCCATGGCCGCTGCCGCCGGCGCCGATCACAATCCCGACGCATCCGGGATTGGTTCCGATACCGAAGTAGCCAGCCTCGTCGACAGCGTTCTGGCCGATCTTCGTCCCAAGATCGTCGAAGAGATCTCCCGCAAGTTGGGTAAGAAGAAATAGCTGTCCGCATACTCTTCAACTCTCACCGCTTCGGCGATCTCCCGTTCCACCTGCCTAACGCGTAAGCCCACTGCACCACTAACCGGTCGTTCCTCGGCCAAGGAATCTCGCTTGCGATAAGGCCTCCGCTCCGGATGACGCGATCGAAGGTGCAACCGCTCTTCCGTCTCGACCCATTTTTAATTTCCCTGAAACTTTCCCGAACTCACCGCGTGGGCTATTGCGCCTCCGGCTTCGCTTAATTACCATGCGGGGTAATTGGGTCCCTTGCTGGAGCTGCGCGCCAATGAACGAAATGAACGACCAGATCGTTTCGCACTATCGCATTCTCGAGAAACTTGGTGCGGGCGGCATGGGTGTGGTCTACAAGGCCGAAGACATTCGCCTCGGCCGCATGGTTGCCCTGAAGTTCCTGCCTGAGGATGCGATTCGCGACCCGCGCGCTCTGGAGCGCTTCAAGCGCGAGGCGCGCACGGCGTCGGCGCTGGATCACCCCAACATCTGCACCATCTACGAAATCAACGATGAAGGCGGCCAGCCTTTCATCGCCATGCAACTGCTCGAAGGCCAGACGCTGCGCGATCGCATTGGCGACAAGCCGGTGCCGCTCGGGCTGCTGCTGGACTGGGCGCTGCAGATCACCGACGCGTTGCAGGCGGCGCACGCCAAAGGCATCATGCACCGCGACATCAAGCCCGCCAATGTTTTCATCACCGAGCGCGGGCAGGCCAAGATTCTCGACTTCGGTCTGGCGAAGTTGTCGGTGACCGATCCTATGTCGAGTTCCACTGCGGCCACGATGACCGCTGCCGGGCCCCTCACCCACACCGGCGCAGCCATCGGAACGGTTGCGTATATGTCGCCCGAACAGGCGCGCGGCGAGGCTCTTGATCCGCGAACCGATCTGTTCTCTTTTGGCGTGCTGCTCTACGAGATGGCCACCGGCCGGCAGGCATTTTCCGGGCCTACGTGGGCGGTCACGGTTCACGCCATTCTCGGCCAGGCACCGATGTCGCTCAACGAGTCCGTGCCCGGCCTGCCGCAGCGCTTGCAGGAGATTATCGACAAGTGCCTGATCAAAAACCGCGACCTGCGCTACCAGAGCTCGGCCGAGATTCATCAGGACGTGTTGCAATTAAAGAAGGATTTCGAAGCCGGGAAAAAACTCAAGTCGACGCAGACCGCCGCGACGTGGAATCCGCAAAGAAAAAAGCGGATCGCGTTCGCCGCGGCCGCATTGTTGCTGATTGTCGCCGCAGTTCTATGGGGACGCGTCGTCCTTCGCCGCATAGCTTCAACCGCCGCCGGATCGGCCCTTCAGAATGCGGTGGTCCCGGAACGTAAAAGTATGGCCGTTCTTCCGCTTGCTGCCGTTTCCGGCGATCCAAAGCTGACCGCATTCGGCAAAGGCTTGATTGACGACGTTGCTGCCAAACTTTCACAACTAAGCGCCAATCACGATATCGAAGTCGTTCCCGCTCGTGCGCTCGAAGACAAAAAGATCGCCACGCTCTCCGATGCCGCGAAAGAATTCGGCGTCAGCCTGGGCCTGACCGTTTCGCTCCAGCAGGTGGACGATCTGATGCGGGCTTCCTATAGTTTGACCGACGCCAAAAGTGGAAAGAATCTCGCGGGAGACACGATCACAGCGCCGGTCTCAGACCTGTTCACCATTGAGGACAAGTTAGCCACCGGCATAGCCGCCGCCCTTCAACTCCCGCTGCGCAGCGAAGAGAAACAAGCGCTCAGTGCGCGCTCGACTAACTTTCCAGAGGCGTATCAGTTTTTTCTGCAGGGACGCGGTTATCTGCAGGAGCCGTGGAAGGTGGAGAATCTCACGAGCGCGGAAATTGTGTTGAAGGAAGCGCTGAAAATTGACCCTAACTATGGTCACGCTGAGGCCGAATTGGGCCAAACGTATTGGTTGAAATATGAAAACGCGGGCAAGCAGAAGCAAGTGCTCGCTTCCGCGCAGCAGGCCTGCAACAAGGCCATTGAACTCGGTAATGCAGGCGCTGAAGGCCACACATGTCTGGGGCTCATCGAGGACGGGACGGGTCAGTATGAGAAGGCGGCCGCGCAGTTTCAGCAGGCTGTGCAGCTTGATCCTGCGAACGATGCTGCCTACCACAACTTAGCCTCCGCCTACCGGCACCTCAATCTGATCGACAAGGCGGAGGAGACTTACAAGCGGGCGATCAGCGTAAGACCACAGTATTGGCAGGGGTATGCGTACCTGGCTGCCTATTACGAGTCGCGAGGCGACTACGAACAAGGAGCCTCGACGTGGCGGCGTGCGACAGAGTTGGATCCGGACAGCTATGTGGCTTTCAACGGTCTGGGAAATTCGTTGCACTATCTCGGGCGCGACAACGAAGCTGTACAAGCCTACGAAAAATCAATCGCCATCCGTCCCAGCTCTTTTGCGTATAACAACATAGCGGTCGCGCAGTTCTCATTGCACCGATTTTCAGATTCTGTCCGCAGTTATAAGGAAGCCCTCGAACTCGATGCTAGCGACTATCTGACGTGGGGAAATCTAGGCGACTCGCAGTATTACGGAGGCGACAAAGCGGCCGCATCACCTTCATATAGCAAGGCCGTCTCCATGGCCGAGCAGCAACTCAAGGTAAACCCCCGAGATGCCTTTGTTTTAAGCGACTTAGCCAGTTACCATGCCATGTTAGGACACAAGGAGCAGGCGCTTAGCTTTCTGGACCGCTCTTTGGCTCTGGGCCATGGCGATAAAGAGTTACTTTTGAACGCTGCTGTGGTATACAACCAACTGCGCGAAACGGGGCCTGCCTTGGAGTTTCTCGGCAAAGCACTAGCCGCAGGCTACTCCCGTTCGGTGGTTGCCACAGGCGCGCCCTTCGACAACCTCCACGACAATCCGCAGTATCAGGCCCTGATGCAACAGAAGTAACGGCCCAATCTCAAATTTGGAAGGAGAAGCAATGTCAACACCGAACGTCAATATAGTAAATGGCCAAGTCACAGGAACTCTCCAGAAGGGTGGGACTTTTTACTGGTACAACCCGACCGCTAACGAAACCCAGTCCATCACCATTTCAGGCTTCGATAGCTGGTGTGCAGGAACCAGTTACGTCATCTACGCCGGCGAGCAGTACTCGGCAGCGGCTTCAATCCTGGCCAACCCGACCTCTCCTTACAGCTTCTCGGAGAGCCCCAATCGATGGAACGCCCCGGGAATGCCGCGTACTCAGGGACCGATCCACCTCCCGACGCCGGGCAACGAGGACAAAGAAGTCGCTTAAGATTCGATTAGAGTGTGGGTGTCGTGAAAAAGGCGGGCCTTAACGGCCCGCCTTCTAGTTGATCGCCAGCTCTACGGTGGATTGTCCGTCCGCTGCCCAAGCATCCGAGGATGTATTCGCGAAAATCCCATCCCTGACCAGGATTTCGGCCTTCTGCTTTAAAAGCCGGAAAATGTTGGCACGCAAAGGGGATTGACACCAGCTGAATTATTCTGTATATTCTGTCTGTACTGAAATTAAAGATATATGGCAGAACTCACCGGCGTTCAAAAGCAATACATCCTGCACTGGGGCGAGATGGGCACGCGCTGGGGAATCAACCGCACCGTCGCCCAAATCCACGCCCTGCTTTATCTATCGCCGAAGGCGCTGCCGGCCGAGGAAATTGCCGAGACCCTGAGCGTGGCCCGCTCCAACGTAAGCACCTCCATTCGAGAACTCGAAACCTGGGGGATCGTGCGCGCGGTCCACGTGCTGGGCGACCGCCGCGAACACTACGAATCCATGAAAGATGTCTGGGAGATGTTCCGCCTCGTCATCGAACAGCGCAAGCGGCGCGAAATCGACCCCACACGCGAAGTCCTGCGGCGCTGCCTCGCCGAACTCGACACGAAAGAGCCCGGCGCGGCCTACACCCGCGAACGCCTCGAGTCGATGGCAGGCTTCTTCGAGGCCGTGACGGAACTGTACGACCAGATGAAGCGCCTGCCCACCGGCACAGTGCGGAAACTCCTGCGCATGGGAACGAAGGTGCGGAAGAAAGCAGGGTAATTTTTTTGGGCTCGAATTTCTTTTTATACAGAACTGTCTGATATCACGAGATTGCAGCAATGACTGAGACGATCGCCATCACGGGTGCACTGAGTTACACGGGCAAATATGCCACTCGGCTTCTGCTCGACCGCGGATATCGCGTCCGCACTCTCACGCACCATCCCGGCCGGACGAATCCCTTCGGCGAGCAAATCGAAATCCTTCCCTATAACTTCGACCGGCCCGCCGATCTTCGCCGTTCTCTCGAAGGCGTTACGACCCTCATCAACACTTACTGGATACGCTTTCCGCATCGCGGTATGACTTTTGAAGGCGCGGTTCGTAATTCTCGAACCTTGATCGGTTGCGCGAGAGAAGCCGGCATTCGGCGCATCGTTCACGTCAGCATCGCGAATCCATCGGTGGACTCGCCGCTCGCTTATTACAAAGGCAAGGCGCAAGTCGAGCAAGCGCTGGTCGACTCCGGAGTGCCGTACGCCATTCTGCGCCCAACAGTAATATTCGGCGCCGAAGACATCCTCATCAATAACATCGCGTGGTTTGTGCGCCGCTTCCCCGTGTTCGCAATCCCCGGCGGCGGCCGCTACGGCATTCGCCCAATCTATGTAGAAGACATGGCAAGCCTGCTGGTCGACTCGGTCACGCAGGCAGGGAACTCCATACGCGACGCCGTCGGTCCAGAAACGTTCACGTTCGAAGATTTGGTCCGATTGATCGCACAATGCACCGGGCGCTCCATTCGTCTGCTCCATTTGCCGGCTGCTATTTCGTACATGGCAACGCTGACGACCGGCTGGGCCCTGGGAGACGTCGTTCTGACATGGGAAGAATACAAAGGCGTGATGTCCGGCTTACTGGAGAGCGGCGCTGCCGCTACGGGAAACATAAAGCTCAGCGAATGGCTCGCCAACAACGCCGATCAGGTTGGACGAAATTACGCATCGGAGGTCGCACGGCACTTTTAGCTTTGTAGGCGATGCCGACCCAGTTCACACCCAATGTCCGGTAAGATTATTCCTTCATTTGAATTGCACCTTTGAAAAGGAACCGGACATGGCACAGGCACAGCAAAATACCGGAGTCGCCGATCAAGCACAAAGCGCGGCCAGCAAGAAAATCTGGATAACGTTGTCTGGCCTGCCAGTAACGATTCGGCTGGAGTGGCCGTTTCATCCTTCGACCTCTGGCGCCGACTTCATGGTGTTGCACGGCGACATTCAGCTCGCCGGCGCCGAGGGCCTCCATGCTCCCGTGGCTGTGAACCTGTCGCAGACGGTACGGGAGGTCATGCCGTCGCTCGATCCCAAAGATGCGGAGGCGCCGGTGATCAATGCGCTGCGCAAGGAAGTGGATCGCCGCCAGATTGAATTCGTTAAATCCGGCAAGCTTGTGCCCGTGCCCTTCTCCAGCCGCTACTACGATTTCAAACGCGATCAGTGGATTTTCGGCAAAGCCACCGACGAGGCCATCGCCGAATTCGTGGAGCGCAAAGTCTATTGGGAAAGCAAACTCATTCAGGCTAAGCGCGTGTGGATCGGCGATCCCGCCGACGCGCAATACCTGCAAACCGCTCCGGCGCATTTGATCGAAGTCGCGGCTCGCCTGGTGGCCGCACAAGGACTCGTGCTCATCGACGGCGAGTACGCTGAAGCGACCCAGGGATTGTTGAATCAGTCGGAACGTTTCGAGAGCGCCCGCCGCTC